>Ga0101944_10000059_pt1:0-180000 | contig 371635 bp, 300 predicted proteins | sample DewCreD2012metaG_FD_75245 | JGI IMG/M metagenome (GOLD analysis project Ga0101944, IMG submission 75245) | Hot spring sediment bacterial and archeal communities from British Columbia, Canada, to study Microbial Dark Matter (Phase II) - Dewar... ... | reverse complement strand
TCCCGGGGCGAGAAACTGGCCCGGCTGATTGATGGGAAAAACACGCTCGGGTCGATCAAGAAAAAATTCGGCCTGCGCTCGGCCGGCTTTATTTATGCCTTATTCCTCAAAGGATTGGTCAGACTGGAAAAGTGACTCGATGAGCCTCTACAACCTTGATTTAAGCTACGAGGATTTCCGGAAAGTCCTGTTGCCGGACGATGTCCTGACCGCCGTCCCCGGGCTCTATTTTTCGCCGCGCCAGGGCCGGGTCTTAATCGTTGAGCCAGAGACCGCTTCCTGGCTGGTCCTGTCCCAGACAGAATTCAGTTTTCTGGTTAATTGCGGGCTTCTTCAACCGGGCTCCAGCACCAGGTCCTGGATAAAACTCGGCCAGCTCCAGGCCGGTCTGGATTCCGGCCGGCAAGATGAGCTTGGCCGCCGCCTCTACCGGCTATTTATCAGGAACATGATCACCATCAACGGCTACGGCTACCACCAGCCGTCCCAACTCTGGGCGGTGCAAAAGTATCCGCACTACTTTAACCTCCACCTGACAGAAGGCTGCAACTTAGCCTGCCGTTACTGCCGGGTGGGAGACGGCTTTATACCTGCCGATATGATGTCCGTTGATACCTGTAAAAAAATTATCAGGCGGGTGATCGAAGAAATCCCGGGGACGAAAATCATCATCGGCTTTCACGGGGGCGAGCCCCTGCTCAACCTGGAAGGTGTGGTGGAGGGGAGCAAGTATGCCCGGGAGGTGGCCAGGTCGGCCGGAAAGGAAGTTACTCTTTCCCTCCAGACCAATGGTGTGCTTCTCCGCCAACACAGCAACCTCCTCCAGGAACTGAAGGTTGAGGTTGGAGTTAGCATAGACGGGCCGGCGGCCATCCACAACCGGCACCGCGTCTTCGGCTCGGGCCGGGGCAGCTTTGAAGAAGTCATGGCCGGTATTCAGGCTGCCCGACAGGCCGGACTAAACCCCGGTTACCTGGCCGTTGTCCATAATCCTGATGAATATCTGCTGGTGGCCAGATTCATGGTGGAAACGCTGGGAGCGACTTCTTTCCGCCTTAACTTCTCCTGCTATGAGGGCCGGGCCAAGACCAAACTGGATTTCGACCCCACCCGGGCCGCCGCCTTCGCCCGGCGCTGGCTGGAGCTCATTGATTTTGTGCTTGAGCATCATAGCCGGACCGGTCTCTGGTTGAGCCTGGATGACCTCAACCTGTTTGTGGCTCATCTTCTGACCAAAGACCGACCCCACATGTGCTATCGCTCACCCTGCGGCGCGGGCAATGCCATCCTCGGCTTCGGCGCTGACGGCAAAATTTATCTCTGCGAGGAGCTGGTCGGCAAGCCTGAGTTCTGCCTGGGGGACATAAACACCGCCCGGCCGTTGGTCGAGTTGCTGGACAACTCTGAGGTTTATGCCCGGGTCGCCGAACAAAGAAAGGTGGACCAGGTACCAGCCTGCGCTGATTGTCCCTGGAGAAGATTCCATGGTGCCGGCTGCCTAAACAAATCTTTTGAATATTTCGGCGACCTGGAGCACCGCGACCCCATGTGTCATTTCTACCGGGTGATATTCGAAGAATTGATGTGGAAACTCAACGACCACCCGGAACTGGTCAACTTGATTAGTTATTACAAAAAATATATAAAGGTTCAGAATGACTGGCTGGCTTGAATACCAGGCCTTAACGCTTGAAAGTAAAATGGGTGATGAAGTAAGTTAATTAGAATTAAAATAATAGCTAAGGAGGCAGCTTTGATTTTCAAAAAGAGAAGAAATCCCGAAGCCAAGTCTGAGCAACTGGAAGACCTGGGCCGGAATTTGCCCTACGTTCCGGTCAACCTGAACGAAGACCCAGCCGGCAGCCGGCGCCGGGCTCTCGGATTGCTGGTAAAGGGCGCGGCCTTCCTGGCTGCCTGGCCATTTATCAGCCAGAAAGCTCGGGCCGGAAGGCTCAAGGAGCTGGTGGGGGACCAGGCTGCTGGGGCCGAGAATCTCACCGCCCGTCGGGCCGCCAGAATCATCAGTCAGGGAGTGCTTCATACCAACGTGCCACACAAGAACATCGCCCATCAGAATGTGGCTCATACCGATACGCATACCAATACTCATATCAATGAAAGCAAGCATGTTGATATTGCCCCACAGGGTTTTGAGCATACCAACACCACCATCCACACCAACCAGAACGTCCAGGGCCATGTCAACGTTCCTCATCAGGATTCACCCCACACCAACGAGCCTCATACCAACGTGGAGCACGTCAACCGCCCAACGCAGGAAAACAGCTGATGAGGCATGGGCCTGGTAAGTTTCTTGGCGAAGAAAATGGGCCCGGGCCCGAGTGGCCTCCGGCCTGGTTAAAGGCCGTCGTAGTTTGCCTCCTGCTGACCATCGGGTCGTTTTCCGGACTGGCCGCTGGTAGAACTCTGCCCGGCATCCCTCAGAGCGATGAGATAAACAGGCTGGAAGCCCAGGCGGCCGAGCTGGAAAACCGGGCTGCCAGGCTGAGACAGGCGGTTGAGAACTGCCGCCGGAGTATCAGCCCTCAATCTCCTGACTGCTTTATAGAGATTTCCTGGCTAAGGGCCAGGGTTTCTTACCTTGAGGCCGAAAGAATAGCCGGCCAGATGGAAGAGCAGGCCAGAGACGTCAGGAGACGCTTAGAGTACCTGAAGTCCCAGCTGAACCGACCGGCGCCCCCGCCGCCTCCTGTAACTAACCCGCCGGCCACGCCCGTTTCACCGCCGGGTACCGGCACTGCCCAGACGAACAACCCGCCAGTGACTCAACCAGTGCCGAAGCCTTCGGTTAATACAGCCCCGGCCCCGTCTCCGGCGCGGCCTCAACCGGTTGAACCCAGGGTGGGCGGGTTGAAGCAGAGCGAGTGGAACCGTTTGCTGTCCATTCAGGAACGGCTCGAGGCGCTGTACCAGGGTTACGAAGCGGCAGACCAGGAGGAAGCTGACCGCCTCAAGATGGAAGTGTACCGGCTCTGGCAGAAGGCTCTGAGCGGACCTTTAACGCCTGAGCAGCGCAAGATGCTTCGCCTCCGTCTTCCGGCCAGCAAGCGGTCGGCCGGAATGGTCCAGACCAGGCGCGAAGAACTTTTTGAGAAGAGCCGCCAGTCGAGCCTGCCTCCACCGCCCTCTCCGCTGAACCTGGCCGGAAGTTTGGTTCAATCTCACCTTGAGACCGGCAGCCAGCAAGCCCTGGATGAATTCGGGAAACAGTGGGTAGATGTCATCAATGTCAGTGAAGTCGACCGTAAGTGGCTCAACTATGAAAACGTGGTCGGGGTGAGCAAGATAACTATGAAACTCAAGGAAAAAGATTACCCTGGAGCCATCGCCGAAACGGTTGATTTTATCGCCGGGAAGGTGATGCTGCCCCTGACCTCGATGAACCTCAGTGTCTTCAAGTCAGTCTACGGGCAGACCACCTTCGGGGCGCTGAACAAATTCATGGAAGATTCCATGAAAATGACTGGAACCGAGTTCAGCTACGGCCAGATGACCAAAGATATGAACCTCGGGCAGAAAGCGGTGATGGAATGGGTGGGATTCGGAGAACTGATGCGGGAGAAAGACAAAGAGAGAGAGAAAAGATGAGACGAACTTCCGGGAAATTTATCTGGGCTCGACCGGCGCTTCTTTTTTGCTGCTTGCTGTTTTCTGTCGTAACCGGAGTTATGTCTCAGGAAATTCAGGCGGAGGACAACTCCCAGGTTAAACTGCTTCCGGAAGTGGAGGTTCTTCTTCCTGACAACAGCCCGGTGAAGGTTAACTGGGTACTTCCTCCCGTTGACAGGATGGTCCTTGAGACTCATCAGTCCGACCGCTGGTTTACGGTGGACGCTGAGGGATTTCCCTGGCTCGGACTGGATGGCCGCCTGTTAATCAACCCGGTGAAAAATTACAGTGCGGTTCTGTCGGAATCATTTACAGGCTTGACCCACCTGAGCAACGGGGCACTTATTATCGCGACCGATGAAGATTTTGGCTTCATCGCCGCAGAGAAAGAGTTAGAATACGACCCGGAGACCGGATATCCTGTTCTTGCCTACCAGCCCCTGGCCTGGCTGCCCGGAGAGGCCGACGAACCCGGGGAAGAAATTGTCAGCCGGACTATGTTCAGGGGCGAAAATTGCCTGTACATCCTGGTCAGGAAGACCATGCCGGAAGAAGATTATCGGGAAAAATATGAAGTGTATTGTTTTAAGCCTGGTTCGGTTCAGGGGCATGGGGAGGCTGCGGGCAGAGTTTTTCCAGTCTTTGTCCCGGTTTACATTTCGGACGAGATGATAACCGCGGTTACCGGAGATGGCGAAAAGACTTTTATCGCCCACGGCCAGCTGGTCTTGCTGGTCACTCCGCTTTCTAATGAACCAGCTGTCTTTTACGACCATCCGGCCGAGGTGATCGTGGCCCTTGACTACAGCCCGGAAGCCGGACTTTTTTACGCCACTAACTACTCTGTTGGGTTGATGTCCGAAGGCGCGGCCCTGGAATTCATGAAAGTTCCTTATCCCAGGATTTTTCTGCGGGGCAATTCTCTTTACGTTATGCTCTCCGAGCAGGCCGCGGTTATCCTGGTGGAGAACGCCGGCTACCTGCAGCGGTATAACACCACCTCCCGAGAGGTGGTAGCAGTTGACGAGGTGAAAGTTTCTGGCGGACAGGCCGGGATTAGTTTTTTACTGTTCCCGCTGCTTGGTTTTGTCCTGCTGCTGGTAGTCCTGGTTGATGTTTTAAGAGGCCGATTTCCGGGCCACCTTAAAACGGTGTGGGTGCTGATGGTGCTGGTCGGCTACCTGGCCCTGACGGTCGACCTATTCATCTTTCTTTATTTTGGCCTAATCCAAGTACAGAGCTTGCTGTTGCTGCTGGTTCCTTTCCTGGTAGTTCTGGTTTACCTGCTTTCGGGAAGAAGACAGAAAATCAGGGACTGAGGCTGCAACAGGCCCTTCTTAATTATCGGAGCCTGTGTCTATTTTATTACCACCTGTTTTTCAGCCGGTGGCTGGTTTTTTAATCCGGGTCTTTTTCCCGATGATAAGATAAAGAATCGGTCCGAGTAGAGGAAAGAAGATGATGACCAGAATCCAGACCAGTTTATCGTTGCCCGGAAAATCGTGCTTCAGGATATCCACCAGAGCTATGATAAACAGGGGTATTGACAGAAGCATCAGAAGGAAGATCAATTCCATAAATCCAATCATCGTCAGCTCTCCTTTTTGTTGTGGTTAAATTTTTAATTTTCTTTAATACCGGCCAGGTAAACATAGTAATTCGGGATCTGGCCGAAGTATTCTCTTTTATACAGCAAGCACAAAAAAACTTGATGTTTACGGCCGGGCTGCAATCTGTTCAGGATATCACCACGGCTACCGGCCAGATGATAAAAAGGGCCTGACTTGGTCAGGCCAGCTACTTCCAGCACGGTCCCGAGTTTGAGAGGTTGACTGACTATTATCTGGGCCTCTATGACCCGGGGCGGGAGAACTGGCCCACTCGGGGCCAGGAGCGGTTGTTCTTCTGTTCCCGGTTCTTCTGGCGGCATTGGAAATTCAGAATCGGACATGGCCTGGAATTTTCTTAGCTGTTGGTTCAACTCCTCGACTTTATCCTGGTCACCGCGCCGCCGATAGCGGTCAATTTCCGATTCAATCGCAAAAATCAGGGCCTGCTTGAGCTCCGACTTGATGGCCGAGCTCACCTGGTTGAGTTCATCTTTCAAGGCGGTAGTCAGCCCGGATTCAGCTTGAACCGGTTTAGCCGGGGCTGGAGTTTTTTCCGGGTGCTGCTCTGGCTCTCCGGGAGAAAAATACTTCTCAAGGATGGAATAAAGGGATTGGTCTTCGGCTGCCGCCGGGAAAATCTGGTTGCTCAGGGAGTAGGTGAATCGGCCCTTCAGGCCCAGGTCTTTTTCCAGGTCGAAGTGAATGATAATACGTTCTGGCATTCTCTTACATTCATCGGGGGCTTTGCGCCTGACGGTGAAAACATAGTGAAGGGAGCCATCCGGTCTTTTTTGTTTGAGGGTATCGACTTGAAATGATTTTTTCTCAGTGCAGCCGTTACTGGTCACCACGATAAAAAAACCTTTGGCTCCGAGTAAAGCTTCGTACAACACTTCTTCTCCGGCCTGCCGGGCATCGGGGAACTGAGCCTGCAGCCAGGGCCTCAGAAAAAACGCACTCAAAAGAGCGATCACCATTAATCTTTTTAACATCCTTAGCCTCTTAATTATTTTTACCGTCGTTTATGTCCTCATAGCAGAAAAATTCATAGATCGGGCTGCGGTTCTGGCCGTAGATGACGAAAGTTCTGCCCGGCACTGGCCAGCCGATTGCCCCGGCCACTTCTTTAAGGGCGTTATACATCGAGTAGGAAGTGGCCACCGGGGGAGAAATTCCGGCGTAGGCATCAGCCAGGAAATAGTCATAGGTAACCGGCCGACCTTCGAATCCGCCCAGCCGACGGCACTCGATCTCAAACCAGTCGGTGAAATTGCTGCCGTCCTTGACCAGGGGGCGGATATCAGTGAAAGTCAAATCCCCGGTAGCGGCCTGGAGATGGATGCGCAATCCCTTGATTTCTCCGTTGACCACCTGGAATTTGACGTATTCGTCTTTTTTAACCCGGTATTTCCCGTCTTCCTGGACAACCAGATAGCCGCTGAAAGATTTAACTTCCGTCCGGGCGGCCGGACGGGCGGCCAGGGTTAATCCGGATAAGGCTAAAACAATAGTTAACCAGAGTCTGATGGCTGTGGCCTTCATCGGGAGCTCCCTTCATTGAGAAAATGGGGTAGAAAGTTAAAGTTATTTGGCAGTGGGTGTCCGCGTTTATCTTCCGAAATTATCTTAAACAACTAACTTTCTCCGCTTATTAGCTCATATCTGACTGCTGCTGTCAAGGCCGGCCAGACCTTTCTGGCCCGAACTGGAGTGGACTCAGGCTTCTCCCGGATTTGTTATTTTTTGTTTGATATTTTTCACTCCGGCCTTTACTTAATTTAATTTTTTCTGAACATGCCGATAGCTGGCTTACCTCCGCCTGTCGGACCTTAAGGTTAGCGCGGTTGGTTAAGTGAGTTGTTTTATCTTCTGGAAGCCTCTATAATCAGCAGCAGGAGGAATGATGAATAATCAAGACGACCTTAAGAATTTAAGAGATAAGAGAGTTACAGTCCGGCCCTCTCCTACCAGCTCCATTATCACCCTTGTCATGAGCATCCTGTTTTTGATCTTCGGCCTGGTGTTAATGACCTCGGTTATGGGTGAGGCTGAAGAGGCCCGGGTACCGATGACTTTTTTTCTCTTTATATGGGTGGGGGGCTGTCTGGCCATGGCCATCTATTCGCTAATCAACCTGTCTTCTTATGGAAAGTCCAGGCCCAACCCGGCCGCCCTTGAAGTTCTGGAAGTGGAAGATAAGAAATCCCCTCAGCGAGAAAAGGCGGAGAAGGGCAAGCCAGATTTCGCCGTCAGACTGCGGGAGCTGGAAGCCCTCAAAAAAGAAGGGCTTTTGAACGACGAGGAGTATCAACGAAAAAGAAGAGATATTCTCGATGAAAAATGGTAAGGACGAGAGCAGGAACAGGCGAAGGAGGCCGAGGTTGGCTCAAAGATTTAATCTCCGGTATGGCTTTTGGCCGTTCCTGGCCTTGATTTTTATTCTGCCAGTCTGGCCCGGTCTGGAAGCGGCCGATAAATGTGCTTTTTCGGCCAGTCCAGTTGGACTGACCCAGGATTCCCAGAAGGCCATTATCTTTCACAACAAGCAGGAAGAAATCCTGGTTCTGGCCACCGAGTTAAGGGCCGAAAAGGAAACAGTGGTCCTGGAGTTTATTCCCTTTCCTTCGGAACCGCAGGTGTTCCTGGTGAAAGGACCAATTCTGGAAAAAGTCAACGAGCTCTTGAAGAAAAAGGACATCCAGGAGCTGTTGGGCCCCAACAAGGGCGGGGGCAGCCAGGCCTCCCCGGTTGAGATAAAACTCAGCCAGAAGATAGGTTTGCATGAGGTAACGGTGGTTGAAATCAAACGACCGGCGGAATTTGAAAACTGGGTGCGGGAGTTTTTCCGGCAGAGAAAGATGCCACTGAAAAACCGGATGGAAGGGCTACTGGCCAATGCCAGGGATTACCTGGACCGGGGTTTTCGGTATTTTGTATTTGATTCGGTCGTCGTGGGAAACAACACCAGGATGGTTGAACCCCTGGGTTACAGGTTTAAGTCGGCTGAGCTGTATTATCCCCTGAAGACTTCCAACCTTATCGGCGGTTCGGGTAAGGTGGACCTTATCCTCATTCTGCCAGGGAGCTTTTTTGTGGAGGAACTGATTATAGAAAAGCAGGATCACAGGTATTTTAATCTCTTAACTTCCGGCTGGAGCGCCAGCTCTTCTTCCAAGATGTACCCGAAAGAGATAGAAGAACTGCTGCCGGAGGCGGCTGGTTTTTTCAGGCCCGGGCAGAAGATATACCTGCAGTTGCTGCGGTATGAGGGAAATTATGACTTCGAGGACGATTGGAGATGGGATATTTCCGCGCTGCCGCCTTATGCCTTCAAGCTCAGCCTTGATAGTTTTCTCGGCCAGGTCCAGGAGCAGAAAATGACTGAGGACGAGATGAAGGACTATCTCCAGGCCAGGTGCGCTGAAAACCCAAATTTTTTGCAAGAGCGTCGAATGTTTTTGAATGACATGATGCTGGGATATCTCCTGACCTCCGGCCTGAGCTGTGAGGATTTTGTGCACCCGGAGGAATTTCAGGTCTACCGGGCCATATTCAACCCACCGCAGTTAAGCCCGGTGCGGTTGGACGGGCTGCCGACAGGATTCGTGGTATTAGAAGACCTGACCCGTGATAAAAGGTTTGAAAACATCAAGGGGGTGGATAAAGCGCTGCTTGAAAATTATAACTCCAAGAATAAGAGACAGTACCGGCTGAGCGAGTTCTTGCCAGAAGGGATGGATGAAAATCTCCGGATAAGAGAAGGGGAAGGCGAGATTCCTCTTTCACCGGGCCGGACCTATGTCTCCCGGGTCGGGTTTAATCCGGGCCGGACGGCCGCCCTGGTTTTTGTGTCCCACGTGGCCGGTCCAGAAATGGGGGCCGGTTATCTGGTTTTGCTGGAAAAGCACCATGGGGGCTGGATTCCTGTCAGTATCCTGAGCAGCGAAATCTATTGAAAGCGGGGATACAGGCTCGGGTGTCCCTGTTTTGTCGGCACCTGTGAGTGCCACCCGATTAGAATACCAGAATAGCCAGTAATTGACCTTTTTTGCTGCCTGAAGAGATAGCTCTTATACCGAGGCCGACCGCGGTTTGGTTTATTTCAGTCTGGCTCAATTTATTTATCACTCCTTCAGCCTCCCGAGCAATTACTATCACCGCATTCAGCCGCTCAACCTTAACTTTTTCTTCCTGGGCGGTTGTAATCAAGTACTCCTGCAATTCACCCGGTTCAAAACTTTCCTTCTGACTGAAGTGGTCAACGGCTCTTTGGGCCAGGTATTTGAGCTCTTCGGTTTCTTCCAGGACCGGCTGTCCCCGGGTTTCCCGGATGTCATTTATCTTCTGGAAAATTTCTGTTTCCGAGGCTTCAATTTCCGGCTGCCCTTCTTTTATAAAAAGCTCGGTTACCAGGAAAGCCTTGCCCTTGCCGCTGCCCCTGGTTTCCACCCCGATACCAACGTGGGTGAACCGGCTGTTCAGAATATTCATCCGGTGGCCAGGGCTTTCCATTAAGCCGCGGTGTAAATCTTCGGCCGAATTATAACCCAGGCTTACGTTTTCTCCGAAGTACCTGGCTTCAACCCCGGCAGCCTTGAGCCTCTCTGGCGGCCCGCCTGTGGTCGGTGAGATGTGCCCGACAAAATCGTTTTTGGCCATATCCCGGCTGTGACTTCTGGCTATTTCTTCGAGCTTCAGGTCTCTGACCAGGGGTCCCAGGCCGGCTTTTTTTCTTTCTTCATTTACCAGCTCGTAAAGCCTCTCTTGAACCTTGGAAGCTGATAGCTCCCGGCTGTCGATGATATTGATGGCCTGGCCGGAAAAAGCCGAGCCGCCGGTTCCCACAAACAGCGGAAAATCAGCCAGGACCTGGGGACCTTTTTTCTTTTGATTAGCCACAATTTCCACCTGGTGTTTTCCCGGCTCGGTAAGGTTCAGCTTCACTTTAGCCGGGTAGATGCTGAGCTTCTCGCCTTCGACCATAGCCGGTTCTGTTTTACCGTCGGGGCGTTTATGAATTATCACCGCTTCGGAATAACCCGGATAGATGCTCAGCTTGAATTCCAGCTGACCGGGCTCAGCCAGCAGCCTGGGTACTGGTGATAAGAATACGTGTCTCCGGGAAAAAGCGATGATTATCATGATGGAACCAGTTGGATTTCCGTCAGCCAGGGCTCCGTAATGGGTGTAGTTGCTCAGGTCTTTCAGGCTGGCCAGCCGGGCTTTGAGGCGTGAGGCCAGGCGGACATCCACCTTTTCCCTGGCCACCACAAAGTGCGGATAAGGTTCAGGCAGGCCCAGCCAGGCAGCGGCTTCTTTGATGGCTATGGAGTCAGGCATATTCAAATCCTGAAACAGCTCGTTCAGCCAGCGGCAGAAGTTAGCCAGGCGGGGGTCAGGTTCCCAGTTAATTCCGAGGTCTCGCAGGATGCCAGGCATGATTTTTTCCAGCAGCTGATTCTGGTTGCCGGCAAAAGCTGAGCCTTCTGGCGGCGATGAGAAGTAGGCTTTAGCTTCGGGCAGACGGGTTAAATATCGAAGGGCCAGGTTTTCCTAGTCTGGTTTGTTCTGGGCCTGGGTGATTGGGGATAAGATTATTAGCAGAGCAAAAGTTGTCAGAAAGGCTGCCAATTTTAGAGCCAAATTTGAGGTTTTGGTCTCAGGTTTAAGCCTTTCTTTTTCTGGAAGCATCATCTTAATCCCCCCAGACTTATTCTATCTCGTTTTTCTGGCAGAAATTCTGAATCTTGCTTTCCAGCTCCTGGGCGCGGGCTATGGCTTTTTCTTCGGTTAAAGTGGGCTTGAGCTCCTGAAGCTTTTTTCTAACAACCTTAACCTGGTTTTCAGCTTTTTCCGGGTCTGAGATGACTACCAGCCCTGGCTCGGCGGCCTGTCTGTTAGCGGTGATGTAATTCTGAGTGGCTGTCTGAAATTCTTTTTCCAGGCCGCGCACCAGCTTTTCTTCAGCAGAAATCTGAAAAAAGTTGGTGTAGACCAGGTAGCCGGCGGCGACCACAACCAGGAGAAAAATCAATTTTTTCATTTTACCCTCCAATTACCCTCTAAAAAGCAGGGACATAGTTGATGCCCGCAATTTCCTCCCTGTTATATTATCATCCTTTTCAGGCTATTTCAGCTTAATTTCAACTTAAGCTCATTTTAAGCTCAGTGCTAATTACACTTAACTTTCCATCACCACATCGCGTCGACAATGTATCTCAATTAGGGCGTTTAATTTTCTTTTGCTGGCGAGACACCCACTGGTTTTACCCATTCAAGGCTTCTGGATGGAATCACCATTCAAGTTTTGAGTTTTAACAAACAAGGTCCTGGTTTGGAGAAGAAAAAAGCCAGATGATTTTTTTCTACCTACTGAAGCGCTCAAAAAAACTGGACAGGGCAATATGGTGCAAAATGGCCTGGCCTGATTTCAAAGGAGCCTGGCAAAAGGGCCATGATGAAAAGCCCGCAATAAGAAGCAACGGTTAAGGTGACGCTGGTGGCGGCAAAAGGTGTCAAAAGAATGGGGAGCGCCTTAGGATGGCATTATATTAACTTATAAGTTAAGACATAGCTCGATACAGTTCTTAAGCTTAAAGAAAAGAATTTGACCCGGTATGCCCATCTTTCCGATGCCAATCAATAACCCGGCTCTGTGGTAGCCCATCTTTTCTCTGTCTTTAATTTTTTATTGTTGGCAAGAACGTAGAAACTAATTATGATATGAATCATGGTAAACATAAATTAAAAGGAATGGAGGAATTAATGAAGAAGAAAGCACTAAGGATTGTTTTAGCCGCAATCTGTTTATTATTGATAGCTGACATAATGGCTTCAGCCGCAGCCACTCCCCAGCTGCCGAAAGAAACTGAAGCCCAGAAAGCTCAGCGCCTCAAATGGTGGACCGAAGCTCGCTTCGGCCTGTTCATCCACTGGGGACTTTATGCGCTTCCCGCCCGGCACGAATGGGTTAAGAACCGGGAGCGGCTGACCAATGAGCAGTACCAGAAGTATTTTGAGCATTTCAACCCGGACCTCTACAACCCGCGGGACTGGGCAAAGATGGCCAAGGCGGCCGGGATGAAATATGCGGTCATCACAGCTAAGCACCACGAAGGCTTTTGCCTCTGGGATTCAAAGTACACGGATTATAAGGCCACCAAAACGCCGTTCGGCCGTGACATCCTGAAGGAATTTGTGGAGGCTTTCCGGGCCGAGGGTCTGAAGGTTGGTTTTTATTATTCACTGCTGGACTGGCACCATCCGGATTACACCATAGACCGCTTCCACCCGCTGAGACCGGATAACGAGGCTGACTATGAAAAGCTCAACGCCGGCAAGGACATGGCCCGTTACCGCGAGTACATGAAAAACCAGGTCCGGGAGCTGCTGACCAACTACGGCGAAATCAGCATTATGTGGTTTGATTTCTCTTTCCCGGGCAAGCATGGCAAAGGGCGTGATGACTGGGATTCTATTGGCCTGCTCAAATTGGCCAGGTCGCTTCAACCCCACATCATCGTGGATGACCGGCTCGACCTCCAGGATGTGGAGGGCGGCTGGGATTTCACCACACCCGAGCAGGTGATAGTGAGCAAATGGCCTGAGTACAAGGGCAAACGAATTCCCTGGGAAACCTGCCAGACTTTTTCCGGTTCCTGGGGCTATTACCGCGATGAATACACCTGGAAAAGTCCGGCCCAGCTAATTACCCTGCTCCTTGATTCAGTGAGCAAAGGAGGCAATTTGCTGCTGAACGTGGGACCAACGGCACGCGGGACTTTTGACCAGAGAGCTCAGGAAAGGCTGAAAGCCATCGGCGAGTGGATGGCGCTCAACAGCCGGTCAATCTACGGCTGCACTCAGGCGCCGGATGAATTCAGCACTCCGCCCAACACCCTTCTCACCTGGAGCCCGGAAACCAAGCGGCTCTACATTCACCTGCTGGCTTACCCGCTCGGCGGGTTGTGGCTTAAGAACATGGCGGACAGGGTGGAATATATCCAGTTCCTGCACGATGCTTCTGAAATTCATTTCCGACCGGGAACCGGGGCTGAGGCCAAAGACCTGTGGTTGTCGCTTCCCATCCAGAAGCCCCCGGTGGAAATCCCCGTGCTTGAAGTTTTCATTAAATAAAAACGGGGGACACAATACTCATTCCCCAATTTTTGCTCTTGAAATAATTGAGCCGATAGATTTATCTTAAAAATAGAGGCTCTGGTAGAGGTTCTAAGGCTTTTCTTTCGGACTGAATTTACTTTTTTGGGGACGGTGGTGGGGTGCCAGTGGGGTCGGACCACGTCGCGTTATTGATTATCAGATAATTAGACTGATTTTTTGAGCAAAAAGGCAGGCTTAGATGAGACTTTGGTGATGGTAAAAAAGCTTGAAAAGAGTTGGTTAAATCTTTTTGTTATTTGAGCTTAAAATGATTTTGAGACCTTCAAAAATGGCTTATAAACTGATTTTCTGAGCCAGTTTCAAGTTAATTTATTGACAAAAAAAAGATCGTATGCTCCGCCACCATCCATAACCCATCCGTAAATGGTCTGGCCCCATGTCACCCTATGTCCACGACCCCATGTCCACCATGTCCAATCCATGTCCTCCGACACCATATCTATTCATATCTATCACACGCTTAGGCAAAAGCTAGGCTAAAATTATATTTCCTTGTCATTAATTAAGCATGCAAATGGGGTACGGATTCGATTCGTTGTTGCTTTTTACTCCAGGTCTAACAACAAAAGGCGAAAAAGAAACAAGAAGGAAGCGTGTATAGCATTCCATATAGTTCACGCTTTATTTGTATTATAAAAATTAGGCCATAAAAAATTGGGGAATGAGTATTGTGTCCCCCGTTTTAAAAAAGGTATTATATGGCGAAGGAAAAATTATTTGAGCCGAATACGCAGCTATAAATTTGAACCAAGGCGTTGCAATTTGCGATGTTTTCACCAACATTATTCAGGCATAGATAATCATATTCAAAAATCGCCCGTTTTTACGTTAAAACATTACAAAGGAGGGGAGTAATGAAAATATTAGGAAATGAAAGCCGGCGTTGCTTCAGCCGGCATCGTTTCAATTTTTCTTTTGCTCATATCTTTTTCGTCATGCTGGCTGTTGCGCTTTTAATACTTGCTTCTGCGGGCTGTAATCAAAAGGCTTCCGGCCCCGGCGGTGCCAAACAGGCCCGGCTTAAATTTGCTGTGTCATTTCCGGCCGAAAGGTCCAGTGCCCCGCTCGATGGCCGTCTGCTCCTGCTTATTTCAACCAATAACGACCGGGAGCCGCGCTTCCAGATCAGCGACGGCCCGGCCACCCAGCAGGTCTTCGGAATTGACGTCGATGGGCTGGCGCCGGGTGATTCAGCCATCATTGACCACACAGCCTTTGGCTACCCGCGGCGCAATCTTGCTGACATTGAGCCTGGCGAATACTGGGTTCAGGCTCTGCTCAACATCTACCAGACCTTCCATCTGGCCGACGGCCGCGTGCTCAAGCTCCCGCCCGACCGCGGGGAGGGTCAGCAGTGGAACCGCAAGCCCGGCAATCTCCACAGCCAGCCCTTCAAAGTGCGCCTGGATCCGGCCCGCTCCGAAACTATCAAAATTTCCCTTGACCAGGTCATTCCGCCGATTCCCGACCCGCCCGAAACCAAATACCTCAAGCACGTCCGCATTCAGAGCAAGCTGCTTACTGACTTCTGGGGAACACCCGTTTACCTCGGCGCCCATGTTCTTCTCCCGCACGGCTTTGATGAACACCCTGAAGCCCGCTATCCTCTGATTGTCTTCCATGGACATTTCCCATACACCATTGAAGGCTTCCGCGAAGAGCCACCCGACCCTAACCTCCCGCCCGACTACAGCGAGCGCTTCCGCCTCCACGGTTACAACCGTATTGTCCAGCAGGAAGCCTACAATTTTTATAAATACTGGACGGCTCCCGACACGCCGCGCTTCCTCATTATTGAAATCCAGCACGCCAATCCCTATTACGATGATTCCTATGCCGTCAATTCGGCCAATCTTGGCCCCTACGGCGATGCCATAAATTATGAACTCATCCCTTATATCGAGCAAAAATTCCGTGGTATCGGCGAAGGCTGGGCCCGCTTCACCTATGGCGGCTCGACCGGCGGCTGGGAAGCTCTGGCCACACAGATTTTCTACCCCGATATGTACAACGGCTGCTGGGCGGCCTGCCCGGACCCGATTGATTTCCGTGCCTATACTATCGTGAACATTTACGAGCATAAAAATGCCTACTACGTTGACTCCCGCTGGAAGCGCACGCCACGACCGGGACGCCGCAACTGGCTGGGCGAGGTGAGCTGCACCCTGGAAGAGAGCAACCACCGCGAACTGGCCCTCGGCACCAGAACGCGCTCCGGTGACCAGTACGACATCTGGGAAGCAGTTTTCTCACCGGTTGGACCTGACGGTTATCCGCGGCGCATCTGGGACAAACTGACCGGCGAAATTGACCCGGAAACTGCAGCTTACTGGCGCGAGCACTACGACCTGCGCTACATCCTGGAGCGTGACTGGAAAACTCTCGGTCCCAAGCTCAAAGGCAAAATTCACATCTATGTCGGGGACATGGACAACTACTACCTGAACAATGCGGTCTATCTGATGGAGGAATTTCTGAAAAATACCAAAGACCCGTACTACGACGGCGAGGTTGATTATGGCGACCGGGCCGAGCACTGCTGGAACGGCGACCACACTCTGCCTAACTACCTGTCGCGCCTCCGCTACCATCAGCTCCACATCCCGAAGATAATGGAGCGCATCAAAAAATCAGCTCCACCCGGTGCCGACCTCAAAAGCTGGCGCTATTAAAACGGGGGACACAATACTCGTTTCCCAATTTCCTGCCCTTTTTTCTTGCCATGAGGGCAATTTTTTGTCTATGCTGTTTATAAGCTGACTCAAGCTCCAACAGAAACAAAATTAGCATCAAATAAAGAAAGTGAACACAAAAAATAAGAATAAGAACAGGAGCTGGATTTCCCCATTTTTTAGGAGGGAGAGAATCATGAGAAAAAACCCGCCGTCTTTTTTATCAGTCATATTAATAACGCTGACGATGGTCGCCGTGGGCGCTTTTATTTCTATAACTTCCTGCAAGCCCCCGGAATCAGAAAAGCCAGTGGCTGCGGCTGCTGCGGCCAAACCCAGGATCCCCCTGATTCCCGAAGACCAGGTGCGCCTGTCCAACGACCCCCAGAAAACTGAGCTCTTCCGCGACGCCGGTCTTGGCCTTTTCATCCACTGGGGCCCGAATTCCCAGGTCGGCACGGAAATTTCCTGGCCCCTCTATAACGCCTCAGATGATTTCATCAAAAAATATTACGCCCTGGCCGACACCTTCAACCCGACTCGTTTCGACCCGGCCGAGTGGGCCCGCCTGGCCAAACTGGCCGGCATGGCCTACGTGGTTTTCACCACCAAGCACCACGACGGCTTCTGCCTGTTTGACACGGCCTACAGCGATTTCAAGATAACGAAAACTCCTTACGGCCGCGATATTACCGCTCAGATTGTCGAGGCTTTTCGCCGCGAAGGAATTCTTGTTGGTTTGTACTATTCTCCAGCCGATTTCCGCTATCAGTATGAAACCGGGCTGCGCACCGGCCACATCTACGAGCCGGATTTTTCGGCGGCTGCCCCCTTTGGCCCGCTCCAGAAAAATTTTCTTGAATACGAACAGGGTCAGATAGAAGAACTGCTCAGCCGCTACGGCGACGTCTTCCTGCTCTGGTTTGACGGTAAATGCGAACCCCTCAAAAAGCATGCCTGGCGCGTTAAACAGGATGTCTTCATCAGCCGCGGCGAAATTCCCACACCCGAACAGACCATCCCTGGCCAGCCGATGGATTACGCCTGGGAAAGCTGTATGACCACCAGCTGGCAATGGTCTTACCAGCCCAACCCTGATGTGCGAACTATCAAGGAAGTGCTGGCTAACCTGATTCGTATCAGGGCCCGCGGCGGCAACATGCTGCTCAACGTCGGGCCACGTCCTGACGGCCGCATTTCGCCGCCCGACGAAAATCTGCTCCGTGAGCTTGGGCTGTGGATGATGCTCAACGGCGAAGCCATCCACGGGGTTCGGCCCTGGCACATCACCAACGAAGGCGACATCTGGTTTACCTGCCGCCGCAGCGATAACACTATCTACGCTTTTGTTAATCTTGAGTATGGGCTCGATGGCATTAAAGCCCCGGCGGGAGCCCGCTTCACGCTGAAGTCGGTTAAGACCACGCCCGAGACGCAAATCTCAGTCCTCAGCCAGGAAGGCGGCTGCGAGTGGAAGGAAGATGAGAGCGGTCTGCACATTACAGTTTCGCGCCTCCAGACCATCCAGTTCATCAAAACTCCGCCGCTTAAACCCGGCTCAAAACGCGCCGCTGAATTTGGTGCTTTCACCTGGGGTCCGGACTGGCCCATCGTGGTTAAGATGACCAAGGTCAAACCCGCCGAATAAAAATTGAGTAAATATTCTATATTTCCTATTTTCTGCGACGAGGGCATAAACACAAGCTCGTGATAAAACGTAGGACAAAAGCAGGTTTTTCTTTTATTTTTCTTTTATCCTGGCTTAAACCAGAAACTGGAGTTAATCACGCCGGGCATCAAGGGTTGATGCTTTTATTTTAATCCAGCAATGGGAATCTAACTGGCGTATTGTGGGGAGGTGTTAAATGACAATTTGGCACGAAAGGTCGGCAAGCATGATTGCCTGGCGCTGAATAAACAAAAATATTGGCTATGGGTTAATCAAGACAGAACTTGTGTGGATTAATCAAAATAAATCTCAAAGTTGCCTTGTTGGCTGCCTTGAGGCTGGCTGAGGTCTGGCAAGGAGGAGAATATAATATAAAAAATAGGAAAACATAAATGATGTCCCCATTTTTGAACTTACTTGGTTGTAAACCAACAAGAATAACGCTTAGAATTGGCGTGAGGCCGGGCAATTGGGCAAAAATAAGAAAAAAAAGGAAATATAGTTTGTGTCCCTATTTTGCCAGGAGGAAAATGGCCAGAAATAGCCAGCAAAAGCCAGCTCAGTCCTCGATCGAAGCTGGAGCTTTCGGCGCACGTCTGCAGAAGCTTCTGCTCCAGCTCGCCGCCCCGCGCAACATCCACCACGCCGTTGTCGCTGTCGAGAAGGGCGACGGCACCATCCGCTGGAGTGGCGCAGTGGGCAAGGCCGACCCGGACGGGAGGCCAATGGGCACCGATACCCCGTTCTGGATCGCCAGCGTGACCAAGCTCTACATAGCCAGTAGCATTCTCAAGCTGATGGAGCGCGGCCTCGTCCACCTTGAGGTGCCGATGTCAACCTATCTTCCGAAATCACTCATCGGCGGGTTGCACCGTTTGAACGGAGTTGACTATACCGGACAGATAACCATCCATCACCTCCTCGGGCACCTGAGCGGTTTGCCGGATTACTTCGATGAGCGCCCGCCCGGCGGAAAGAGCCTGCTTGAACAATTGATCGAGCGGGATTTTGCGTTTACCATCCAGGATACTCTGGACATGGTGCGCGACAGGCTCACCCCGCACTTCCCGCCGCAACCGCTTGATGGAAGGCGCCCAAAGGTCAGATATAGTGATACCAATTACCAGCTGCTAATTGCGATTGTCGAAGCCGTGACCGGGCAACCGATCCAGACTGCTCTGGCCGACCTGATTTTTAAGCCGCTGGGATTGGAGCAGACCTGGCATCCCGCCGCCAAACCGGAATCGGTCAGCCCGGCGACCATCTGGCTCGACAAACGACCGTTGAACATCCCTCTTGCCATGCGTTCCTTTGGCGATTTGATCAGCACTGCTGCCGACCTGCTCAGGTTCATGCGGGCTTTGGCCCGGGGCGAGGTGTTCGACGCCCCAACCACTTTCAACCTGATGATAGAGCGCTGGCACACCTTTGGCTTCTCGCTCAACCCCGCCCGGACTTCGCCCGGCTGGCCTATCCAGTACGGCCTGGGAACGATGCGATTTCAGATACCGCGCGCCCTCTCTCCCTTCCGCTCCACGCCTCCCGTTATCGGGCACACCGGCTCGACCGGGTCCTGGCTTTTCTACTGCCCGACCCTGGACTTTTACCTCGCCGGGACTGTCGACCAGGTGGCCGAGGCCGCCGCACCATTTCAATTTGTGCCGAAACTGCTTCACACTCTGGCTTAGTTGAAGCGGAGCCATAAAGCGGAGGTCAGACCTTTATTATCACCTCTAATCACGATTTCAAATCGGTTAGAGACACGAGTTATGCCGTCGCCCATCAGGTGTGACTTTTTATTTCACTTGACATCGCCTTGGCCGGAATATATATTCTTCCGTGCGGTTAGATGGGGAAATATGGACTTTGCGTGCTACCCAGCCAAGACCCCTGACAAGTAAATTCCCATATTTGGAGCCTACAAGGATTTTGAGGGCGCCAATTTAATCCATAGTTTAGGCTATCATACTGCAAAAAAAGGAGAAAAAAATGGGCTATAAGCGCATGGTTATAACTGAGTTCGGCGGGCCAGAGGTGCTCAGGATGATCGAGGAGCCTGAACTGCCAGAGCCAAAGCCTGGTCAGGTGCGAGTCAGGGTGCTGGTTACGAGCGCAGCTTTCACCGACGTGATGATTCGTAAAGGCAAATATCCTGATGTAAAAGAGAAGCCGCCATTCTCTCCAGGCTATGATATGGTCGGTGTTGTAGACAAGTTAGGCGAAGGCGTCACCCGTTTCAGGGTGGGGCAGAAAGTGGCAGACCTCACAGTCATTGGCGCCTATTCGGAATATCTCTGTCTGCCGGCAGACCGTTTAACGCCTGTACCCGAGGGGCTCGATCCAGCGGAAGCCGTTAGCCTTGTACTTTCCTACGTCACAGCATATCAAATGCTCCACCGAGTGGCAAAAGTGAAGCCTGGCCAGCGCATCTTAATCCATGGCTCAGGTGGGGCGGTTGGCACAGCAATGGTGCAATTGGGTAAGTTACTGGATTTGGAAATGTACGGAACAGCTTCTAAGTCTAAACATGAACTGGTAAAACGACTGGGCGCAACACCAATTGACTACAGGGATGAAGATTTTGTGGAACGCATCTACAGCCTGACGGGCGATGGTGTTGATGCGGTTTTTGACCCAATAGGAGGAGATAATTTGAAGCGGTCATTTAGTATGCTGCGGCGAGGTGGAAAACTGGTAGCCTATGGCTTTTATAATGCTGTCCTGGGGAAGGGTGGGAGCATCCCCCTTGACTTTGTCCGGCTCAAGCTGTGGAACATTCTGCCGAATGGCCGATCGGCAACGTTCTACTCGATTGGGGCATTACGGCAAAAGCACCCGGATTGGTTTTCAGAGGATTTGATAAAGTTATTTGATTTGTTGGCACAAAGGAAGATCAAGCCAGTCATCGCCATGCAGCTACCGCTGGCTGAAGCCAGCCGGGCCCATGAACTTATAGAGAGGGGAGAGGTGCCGGGCAAAATAGTGTTAACCGTAAAGGACACAACCGCATAATAGAGAAATCAAGCGAAAGGTTTACGGCCCTCGCCGATTTGAGATATTGAGAGGTGGAGTATCAGGTATGTGGTGGAAAGTGTTAGCAATTGTGCTTATGGTTCTGGTTTTTATTGTGGCGTTAGCAATCCTTTACGCAACTAACCGCTGGCAATCAGATACGAGAAGGCTTCAGTCCAGATTGGACGCAGGTCGAGAACCGCTCAATCCAAAATCTTATGATCCGCGCGAATTAGAAGGGTTGCCGGTGTCCGTTCAGCGCTATTTTCGGACTGTTTTAAAAGAGGGGCAGCCGTTGATTACAGCGGTCAGTGTAGAACACACTGGTACCTTCAACATGAGTGAGACCGGTGAACAATGGAAACCTTTTAGTTCAATTCAACATGTCATCACCAGGCGTCCCGGTTTTATCTGGAATGCTCGAGTTCGTATGGTGCCGGGAATAACCGTTTACGTCCATGACGCCTATGTTGCCGGTGAAGGGGTTCTAACAGCTAAGCTGTTCGGGCTGGTGTCACTGGTGAATCTGCGCGACACGCCGGAGGTGGCGCAGGGAGAGCTGATGCGCTTCTTTGCCGAAGCCGCCTGGTATCCGACGGCGCTGCTGCCAAGCCAGGGTGTGCAATGGGAAGCAGTAGACGATACCTCCGCCAGGGCAATCATGAGGGATGGCAAAATTACTCTGACAATGTTATTTCGGTTCAATGAAAACGGCACTATCGAATCAGTGCGGACTGAGGCGCGAGGACGCATTGTCGCTGGCGCAGTGATTCCAACACCGTGGGAAGGCCGCTGGAGCAACTACGAGCTTCGTGAAGGGATGCTTATCCCGCTTGAAGGCGAGGTGGCCTGGATACTGAGCGATGGGCCGAAGCCTTACTGGCGTGGTCGCATCACAAAACTCAATTATGAATTCGCCAAAAGATCTAACTGAGCCGCGGCAATTGGGGACACAAACTATATTTCCTATTTTTCGCACCAGTGCTGGGCTCCAGGCACTCGACCAAACGGGGGCACAAGCTATGTCTTTCTGTTATTCTTCTATTGTCCTCGCCTAAAAATAGAAACCGCGGTTGATTCTATCTGATGTCAAGATTCGCTGTTGCTTTATTTATGTTCAGCAAAACGAATCCATCCGACCTATTTTAAGGACCATTTGCCAGGAAAGAGTCAGCCAAAAAAATTTCCTGGTTGTAAACCAACAAGAATAACGCTTAGAATTGGCGTGAGGCCGGGCAATTAGGGGAAAATAAGAAAAAATGGGAAATATAGTTTGTGTCCCCATTTTTTTGGCGATGAGGTGAAATACCCTCGCAAATCGTCCCTATAGGTGATGGACGGCCCTGCCTAAAGGCATTAGGATGGCCACCATATCAAGGAAAGGAGACCCGCATGAACACTAAGTTGCTTATTACGGCCGCCATGGCGGCACTTTTTATCGCGATGGTCACGCCCGCGGCTCCGGCTTCATCCGGCCTGGCCGGCGGCAGCCCGGAGATCGTCGGCCAGATGGCGACGACTAACGACCAGCCGACCGGCTTCCGGGTCGGCAGGAAAACAATCGGAGGCACGATCATCGCCCCCAAGGGCGGCTCGAACTTCAACGTCTCGGTACCTGAAGGACCGCCGCCCGACTATTTCCAGGACCTGACAGGCACGTCCTTCGGCGTCTTCTTCGCCTACAACCTCGGAGGCCCCGCCTGGCTCCAGACCGAGCTCTTCTATTCCCGCCGCGGCTCGAGGATTGAGGAGGCCGGGGCGGAATACGCCTACAAGCTCGATTATCTGGAAGCGCCCCTGCTCCTGAAGCTTGTCCCCCTGAAGGGCGCCGTCAGCCCTGTGCTCGCCGTCGGCCCCTACGGCTCGCTGTTGCTCAAGGCCCGCGGCGTCTTGACCGTCGAGGGCCGGGCCGAGTCGGAGGACATCAAAGAGCTTTTCAAGAGCATGGACTACGGCTTCAAGCTCGGGGCCGGGCTGCAGTTCCGGACAGGGCGCCTCCTCCTGTTAGTTGAAGGTCGCTACACTCATGGTCTGGCCAACATTGCCAAAGAACTCGAAGTGGGCTCGGTCAGGAATAGAGGCCTGGCCCTGCTTCTCGGCCTCGGCTTCTGAACCTGATCCCTAAAAATCGGGACACCGTAGATTTTTCCGATTTTTTGCTGAAACTCAATGCGAAAAAAATGATGACCCTGATGATATTTAATGCTTCTTATTGATTAGTGTTTAATGCTTAATGCTTAATGTTTAGTGACTGAAGTATCTCAGGCTGGATTCTTAATCAATCCATTCCTCCTTAGATTAAAAAATATAAAACATGGCTCTTCCGGACTTTTAATGGAAAGGTAGTCCAGGTCAAAGGAAGCAGGCGCATGGTTAGGACCCTCTCGTCTTTCGTTATTAGGCGATTATGCGCAAATTAGGCTCGGGGGCAGTGGCGGAGATTTTAATTCCGGGCCGTTATCTTAGTTTACTCGGTTTCTCGTGTAAAGCAGGCATCAATAGGGGAGCCCGCTCGCTGCCTTCCCGGCTCATCGTGACCTGGTTATCTTTATAAAAACAGGTGAACGAATATGGTGTCACCTATTCCCGTTGAGTCCCGCTTTTCCGCTGCTTTTCTGTAGAAGGCCCTTTCTATTAGTTCTTATTCCCGCAGTTCCCGTTCCCGCTGTCTGACCCTGGCAATTTTACGAAAGCATCGGTGAAAAAATTCGGGAATAATTACGGTGCTTTCCCTTTTTCTGCCGCGGTAAATTACGAAAAAATCAGGTAAACGAGTATTGTGTCCCCCTTTTTTCACCTGCACTCAATAACAATCTGGTCTTCCTCGGCGCGTAAGGACACCAGCCGGCTGACCCCGAAAAGGCTTCGCAGGGCATCCATCGCCCCATCCTCAAAAGCCTGCTTTATTCTGGGGTCCAGAAACATCGGTCTGATGGCAGCTTGAATGTGATCGCGCATGGCCGAACGGATTCTAAACAGGGCATCGTTCATAAAGACCGTATCCAGTGCCCCGGTAAATCTGATATCGAGGTCTGGCACCACCTGAATGTCCGAATAGCTCAGCTTGCCCTCTCTAATGACCGGTGTCAGGTATATATAGAAATCAAGCCTGACTATATCAATGTCCGGAGCCGATAAGTCATAATAAGTGCCAAGGGTATACTCCCAGCCTCGCAGTTCCACCCGTCCCCCGGTTTCGAAAGGTAGTTTTATCATGAATTTTCCGCTCTGGATGTTCAGGACTTCTCTTCCCAGTTCCCCCGCTCCTCCTCTCAGCACACAATCGAGGTCGCGGACATAGTAATGATAATGACAACCGCTCTTTTCAAAATAGATTTCCGGCAGGTTAAAACTTCCAGAATAATTCTCGCCGGCGACATTTAAGTTTATTGAACAGTCGTTAGCCCGGAAGGGGTTAGTGTTAGTAAAGTGATCGTCGTCAGAATGGCCATTATCATTGTTCAAGTGAACCCGGCCATTTATGGTCGAGCCGAGAAGATCGAGGAAGCCTTCGGTTATGTTTACAGTGCGCGGGGGCTGTATCTGGAGGTTTTGACCCTGAACCTGGGCCTGCCTCGGCGGCAGCCGGAAATCAAGTTTTGGGCTCTGGTTGTTGTTTTCGTTGGACTCCTGAATGCGGCCGTAAGGGGCCATAAATTCTTCGTCAGCCAAATCCAGGAAAGCATACATCTGCCCAGAAGTTCCCAGGTAACTCTCAGGTAAAGAGAGCATTACATAGAAGCGCCTGGTTTCTCCGGCGTTCAGGCTGTTAACGTTCAGGAACCTACCTCTACGGCCCTCGGAAGCGGCCTGAAAAAAGTAGGACGGGAGCCCCGGAATTTCATAGAAAAAATAAATCCGGAAGGACCTGGTGATGTTGACCCGGCTGTCGTTTTTTATTTCCAGCAAAACTTGCTGATTGCAAAGCGTAACCCTATTTCTTCCCCTTATTTCGGTAGAAAGCCTTATATCGCCGACAAGTCTGAAACTTAGCACTTTCAGGTCAGCCAGGGGCATGGCCTGCACAGTCCTGGTAGCAGTTTGAGCTGTCTGGGCCAGGGCTGAGCTGACAACGAGCAGAAACATCATCGGGAAAATCATAAACACAGACCAGAAAAAATCTTTCAGTCTCATGTTGCCTCCTTCACCAGACTGGAAAAGCAAAAGGAAAGCGAAAAATTTAAAGGGTCAAGAAAGAGGTATAAAAAGAGAATTGAGGAAGACCGATAGACTGTTTTCCAAGGCTTTTCCTTCTTAAGCCTTTCCCTTGGGCTCATTGTAGCTTTTTTGAGATACTTATTTCAACAAAAATCGGCAAAAATCGGGACACCCTAGATTTTTCCGATTTTTTCTGGAAGCACAGGACGGAAAACTGATGAACCTGGTGATATTTAATATTTCTTATCGGTGGATAAGTGATTAGTGCTTAATGATTAAAGTAATTCAAGAAGTATTCCTAATCAGCTTATCCTATATTACTGATCCTATATTAAAAAATATAAAACAAGGCTCTTCCGGACTTTTAATAAAAAGGGTTCCAGGCCAAAGGAAGCAGGCGCATAGTTAGGGCCCTCTCGTCTTTCGTTATTAGGCGATTATGCGCAAATTAGGCTCGGAACAAATTGCCGAGCTTTAAATATCGGCCTGGTGTCAAGGTTTTCTCAGTTTCCCGGGCAAATCAGGCATCAATAAGGGGAGCCCGCTCGCTGCCTTACAGGCCCCACGGGCCCTGATTATTTTACGAAAAATCGGGTAAAAAAAATAGGTAAACGAGTATTGTGTCCCCCTTGTTTGCGACAGCGTCATCTTTAAGTGCCCCTGTTCTTACCGCTTCTTGTTCATCTGCTGCCAGCTGCCGCCCAGGGCCGTATTCGGATTAAAACTCGGGCTGTCGCTGAAGACGTAATCAGTGCCGTTGGTCCAGGCGTTGTCATATCCGGTCGGCAGGCTCACATTCCAGTTATTTACCGGGTCAACGTAAGTATCCACGCCGCGCAGGGCCTCGGTGTATTTTTCAAACATCCTGTCCTGGGAAGCGCTGCGGTTCTGATAAGTTTCCCAGATAATGTCGTTAGTCTCCTGGAGAGTTTTTCTTATCTGCTGGTAGCGGGCAAAAATGGCCTGCTGCTGGCGCAGCTGTTCTCTGGTGATTATGGCGCAAAGCCTCGTAAAGCTGACATTAAAAACAGGATTGTCGTAACGCGAGTAGATTGAAAACTGGAATAGCCTGATTTTATTTGGCATATCTTCTACCGGAGCGCGGAAGCTAAAAATCATTGGAGTCCAGCTGACAGTCTGAATGTACATCCCGGACATGGTGGGCATGTTGACGATAAAATAGGATATAGTGGCCGTAAAATCTTCCAAAATTCTTTGTCCGTCCCTGGTGTATTCAACCTTGACTCGAGCCGCATCAGCCCGGTTTTCGTAGGCAAATTGAAACGGCGAAATCTGTCCGAAGATGCTGTAGGTCAGGTTGCTGATGGCCAGGGTCCGCTGGGCCATCTGAGGTAGAGATTGCACTTCCAACACCTTAAGTTCGCCTGCTCCCTGCCTGGCCTGAGGTATGAATACCTGCTGCAGAAAATCGGCTGCTCCCATCGGCTGCATAATGCCGAACCCTGACTGAGCAAAAGAGTACTGGAGGCTTTGGTCAGGTGCCCAGTAAAGGTTCAGATGGGGAAATTGCTGGATGACGGCATTACCGTCAGGGCTGGTTACAGTATAAGCTGTATATGGCTCCGGCGGGTATTTGTTAAAATTCCAGGTGATGCCGCCTTCGAATCGCCAATCTTTTGGAATAAGCATCCGGAAGACTTCCAGGCCCATAAACTGCTGGTCGAAGACAATCTGATTGCGGAAGACCAGAGGTTCGGTCTGTTGTCCGGAAGCGGCACAGAGTGAACCCGGCCTTACGCCAGATGACCCGATTAAAAGCATCCCACAAAGCAAAAGAAGACCGATCTTGCCAAATAAAATTTTCATTTTCCCCTCCCCGGCAGGTCGCTTTATCCTCGCCCAGCATATCAATGGGGCCAGCGTTAAGTCAAGCAAAAAATCGGGACACCCCAAAAAATCGGGACACCCTATATTTTTCCGATTTTTTGCGGAAGCCCGATGCAAAAAACCGGCGCGGAATACTGAGGGCCGGAATGACATTAAATATTTCGGTCCTTCCAACTTTTAATTGGGTAAACTCGGAGAATCATAACTCTCAATAAGCGAATAGAGGACTCAACGATGAAGCTTTTTAAATGATGGTCGAAGAAGATTATGAAGAATATTCTGTATTTTGTTGATATTTCTTCAATTGGCTTTATTTTCGATGAGTTGGCCAAGATTCAACTTGGGTTTAAAGAGCCAGGAATCTCTCATTTTTACTCACAAGATAGCCGGATGAAGCAATATTTCTTATATGGGTCAGTGATTAGTGATTAGAGTAACTCAGGCAGGATTCTTAATCAGTCCATCCTGATTCGTTTATTTTTTTTAGGCTCTTACTGCCTTTTAATGGAAAGGGCGGTCCAGGTCAAAGGAGCCCATGGTTAAGGCCCTCTCGTTTTTCGTTATTATGCGCAAATCAGGCTCGGAACAAATTGCCGGGGCTGTAAATTCCGGTCCGGTTTCAGGGTTTTCGCGGTTTCCCGTGCAATTGAAGCATCGATAGGGTAGCCCGCTGGCTTCCTTACTGCTCCATCGGGCCCTGGTTATTTTTTGAAAAATTATGTAAACGAGTTCAGGGTCATGCTTTTATGTTAGTTCTCGTTCCCGCAGTTCCCATTCCTGGCCTGTTCGGCCCCGTAACTTTACAAAAAAATGGGGTAAAAAATTAGGTAAACGCGTACTGTATCCTCCTTTTTCGGTCAGCATAATTCAAAAAATTGGATTAAATTCGAAAAAATTGGATTATTCAGCCCCATAAGACCGCCAAAACAAATGTAAGTTATTGAATTACATTTAATTAGAAAAAGGGTGGATTTGGCACGATATTTGCTTAACTAAATATCGATATGGGTGTCGTTTTATAAAAAATTTCTCGAGAAAAGGAGGTGAAAGCAAGGAAGGATAACAACATTACTAACTCTGTTTGAGGGTTGGGTGCGCATCACCCAGGGCAAGGGGTTTTGATCCTACCTTACAAGAGGAGGAGGAGGAATGAAAAAGCTTTTAACCATTTGCTTTGTGTTACTCCTGGCGGTTTCTCTCGGTGCCCAGCAAAGAACCGGAAACCTTTTCGGCAAGGTTGTTGACACCGAGGGCACGCCGCTGCCCGGAGTAACAGTTACCATCACCTCTCAGTTCTTCGCGCCTATGACGGCGGTCACTTCAGCTGAAGGAACGTTCCGGTTCCTGTCGCTGCCCCCGGGCAGAGACTATTATGTCAAGCTGGAGCTCACCGGCTTTAAGACTGTCATTCAGACCGGAATCGTGATTGAAGTCGGCGCCAACGTTAACATGACCTTCACCATGGAACCCGGCGGAATCGAGGAAGAAGTCACGGTTACCGCTATCACCCCGGTCGTTGACACCAAGAAAACCTCAGTCGGAGCCAACGTGACCCAGGAAGTCCTGCAGGGGCTGCCCACCGCCAGAGACCCGTGGGTCATCCTGCAGATGGCTCCTTCGGTTATCGTCGACCGTGAAAACGTCGGTGGCGCTGAATCCGGCCAGCAGTCCAACTACGTGGCCCGTGGCGCCAATACCTACAACAACAACGTCTGGGCCATGGACGGAATGGTCATCACCGACCCGGCAGCTATTGGTGCTTCTCCCTCATACTATGACTTTGACGCCTTCGAGGAAATGCAGATTTCCGTCGGCGGCAACGACGTTTCAGTCCAGACCGGCGGTATCGCGCTGAACATGGTTACCAGGAGAGGCAGCAACCGGGTTACGCTGGGTGGCCGTTTCTACCTGACTGACGAGAAATTCCAGGCTAAGAACACCGAAAAGGTGGCTGCCATCAAGGCCGTGGAAAACCCCAACAACGCCAGCAACCTGTTCCAGGGCGTTAACATCATCAGGAACAACAAGGACTACGGTTTCAACCTCGGCTTCCCCATAATTAAAGACAAGGCCTGGGCCTGGTTCTCCTACGGTATCCAGGACATCAAGACCAGGACCGTCTACGGCACGCCGGATGATACCCTGCTCGAAAACTACGTCGGCAAGATAAACGTCCAGCCGATTCAGAGCAACCGTCTGGAAATCTTCTACCATTCCGGCGGCAAGAAGAAATGGGGTCGTTCGGCCAGCAGCTCGCTGCCCGATGGTTACTATCAGAGCGGCCGTTACTATTTCGGCAGCCCCATCCTGAAGATCCAGGATGAGCAGATGATCGGCAACAACCTGTTCCTGTCTTTCAAGTTCGGATATTCCGATGCCGGTTTTAGCCTGACCCCGATGATGGACCTGGACTTCAACGATGTTCCGAGATGGGATGTAACCGCTCAGAGATGGTATGGTTCTGAGTGGAGATACTATGTTGAACGGCCGGTCTATCAGTACAACTTCATGGCCCAGTACTTCAACGACAATCTCTTCGGTGCCAGCCACGAATTCAAGTTTGGCGTTGATTATGCCCAGAGAAAACAGTATGTCGAATCAGTCTACAGCGGCAACATGTACTACAACTACAACTACCGCGCCACCGATACGGCCTGGGATGTCACCGGTGATGGCGTCCCGGATGCCATGAATGTCATCTACCCGACAGATTATGCCCAGAGAATCAAGTACTTCAGCTTCTGGCGCGGCTACTACCGCGATCAGAGAGTTAATGCCATTGGCGTTTATTTCAGCGATACCATCACCTTCAACCGCTTCACCGTTATCCTGGGCTTAAGATATGACTACCAGCTGCCTTACCTGGCCCCATTCACCCTTGAGGCCATGAACGGCGGGCCGGCCTGGCAGAAAATCGCTGGAGCCGATGTGCAGGCAGCCCTTGATAACCTGCTGCCCGGACTGGAAATTCCCAAGAGGTACCACTATTACTATGACCCGGCTACCAATTCTATTTCCAACCAGAAGTTCAACTGGAGTGTTATTTCTCCCAGAATCGGGTTCACCTGGGACGTCATGGGCGACGGCAAGACCCTGTTGAAAGTGAACCTGGCTCAGTACGGCGACTTCATGGGCACCGGCTGGGCTGACTGGGCTTCTCCTTCTGGCACCGGCGGCTGGATGGATTTCTGGTGGGATGATGCCAATAAGAATAACATGATAGAATTTACCGAGCTTTACTGGTTGTGGAGACGCACTCCACCTGCAGGCACCAGCTTCTATTCTCGCTACAATGTCTTTAATGCCAGCGGAACCTTTATTGGCGACTGGGCCGATGCTGCGGGTTATTACTGGGACGGTTATGATCCAAACAACCCGCAGAATTTCGGTGAGCCCTATACTTCAACCAGGAAGGGCGTCCAGTCCAGCAGGACCAGGGAAGCTATGTTGACCCTGGAAAGGGAAATCCTGCCGAACTTTGCGGTCCAGCTGGTCGGTACCTACAGAAGATACGACAAGATGAACTGGTCGCTGAAGTACTGGCTGAATTCCGACGGCACCAGGAGATATCCGGATTCTTCCGCCACTTATTTTGCTGACAGAGGCACACCTGCTCCGAGCTACTACAACAGCACCAGCGGTCAGACTTTCATTCCCGATACCAAGGAAGCCCCCAATCACCACTGGTACACGGCCACCGCTGCCTACAATGCCTATTCTCCTTACTCTGAACGGCAGCTTCGTCCCAATTACTACATGGATTATCTGGGTGTCGACCTGATCTGGAACAAGAGGCTGGCCAACAAGTGGATGCTGAACGGCAGCTTCTCCTGGCAGTGGCAGGCCCAGCAGTATGGTGAGGGCAGCTACCTTGACCCGACCACCATCTGGGCTTTCGACGGCAAGCCGCAGTCAGCCTACATCGGCGGCGCTTCCGGTAAGATTAACCAGTACACCTACACCCGCTGGATGTTCAAGATCGCCGGTCTCTACCAGCTGCCTTTTGACATTAACGTTTCTGGAACCTTCAACATGAGAGAAGGCTGGGTGCTGACCGAGTACTTCACCCTGACTGACTACCGCATTCCCGCTACCGACAGCAGAAGCAACACCATCTACATGGACTATTTCGGCACCGACCGTCTCCCGATTTTCTACAACCTGAACCTGAGAGTTGAAAAGATGCTGCGCCTCGGCAATACCGGCCGCATCTACATCATGCTCGACGTCTTCAACGCGCTCAACAAGATGATAGAAAACCGCCGCTACATGAAGAACTGGGGTACCGTCAGAGTCTATGGCGACGACCTGGGCAACATCGACTGGACCAGAACAACCTTCTCCCCGAATGCCACCTACAATGCTCTGAACGAAGTTCTCAACCCGAGAGTAGCCAGACTCGGAGTCCGGTTCGAATTCTAATAGCAGCAGTAGTTCGCTGATATTCGGGCCCTTCTCCCCGGCGGGAGAAGGGCCCTTTTTTTTCCAGAGGGGACACCTGCAGATGTCCCCTTTTTGGCCGCTGCCGCTTCCACAACTCCATAATTATCAACAATTTATATCAGCGAATTCTGGGGACACCTGCAGGTGTCCCTCTTTCTGCCCTCTTTCTGGCGATTTCCTCATTTCTCTCCCCATAAAGCCCAGGGCCCATCAGGGGGACACCTGCAAGTGTCCCCGCCGTCCAGGCTTAGTGCTTCTCCACCCAAAATCCAAACTGCTGGCTCAACCGACTTAACCCTGCTTATAGGCTCAACGGAATACAAGCTTGGGTTCGGTTGCCAACCAATCCAGTTTAGCTAAACGCCTATAAAGGCCTGGATTAAAAGTGTCTCCAACCTGTCTTATCTTAATTCGCCCCCGAAATAATCATCATAGTGAACTCAATTTTCTGTCGGTTGCGGACGGTCATTTGCGCCTGTAGATGGTCATTTTCCCCGGGATAAAAAATATCGTTCTGCCCTTAATTATCCTTAAATTTGTCAGATTATCCCTGTCCAGCCAGAAAAAAACAGGGAAACGAGTATGGTGTCCCTATTCTTCCCCCTTTTCCCCTTTTTTCATGTCGGCTGGCTGGCATAAATTTTGCTCTATTTATTTTCGAGATGAATTTATGTTAGAATTTAGGCCGGGCCATGACTGGAAGGAACTGTGTCAGTGCGGAGGTTTAAGATGAAAAAAGCTTTGATTCTTCTGATAGCAATGTCCTTTTTGACCGGCTCGCTCTGGGCTCAGGAGTACAAAGGCAAGGGCCGGGCTTTTGGCGTGGTAACAGACGAGCAGGGAAACCCTCTGGAAGGTGTTACTGTAAAATTATTTTACGTTAAAGGCGAGCAGGGCTTTAGCGTTAAAACCGATAAAGATGGCAAGTGGGTAGCGGCCTGGATTCGCGGCGGCCAGTGGAACATCGACTTTGAGAAAATCGGTTATGCCCCCAAGAAAATAGCGGTTGAACTGCAGGAATTCCAGAAGAACCCGGAAATCAAGATTGCTCTGGTCAAGGTTGAAGGCCTGGTGGTCACCGACGAGATCAAGGAGATGCTGGACAAAGGCAACCAGCTGTTTGATGCCCAGAAGTATGATGAAGCCCGGGCGGTCTATGAAGAAATTCTGACCAAATATCCCGACGCTTATCCCATCTGGAAGAATGTGGGCAATTGCTATTTTGCCCAGGAGAAATACGCGGAGGCCGAACAGGCCTATCAGAAAATCCTGGAGAAAGACGCCAACAACGCCGATGCCATGGTGGCCATCGGAAATACTTTCCTTAACCGGGGAGATAAGGATAAGGCTTTCGAGTGGTACGGCAAAGTTAACGTGGATAAAATTACCGACCCGGTGGTCATTTACAACGTAGGAACGATGTATTATAACAACAGCCGTTTTTCGGAAGCGCTGGCCTATTACCAGAAGGCTGTGGAGAAGCAGAAGAATTTTACCGATGCCCTGTATCAGTTAGGTCTGACTTACCTTAACCTCCAGAAAAATCAGGAAGCCATCAGCGCCTTTGAAGAATATCTGAAGATTGATTCAGAGTCGCCGCGAGCCGAGCAGGTCCGGGCCTTCCTGGCCTATTTGAAGAAATAGGCGGCTTTTGATTTGATAATTTTGATTATTAACAAGATGTAAATATTGATTTTGTGAGTGCTATTGCTAAGTAAATTAAATTGATTAAGTGGCTAATATTATAATCTTTCAGACCGGCCGGAAAAGGTGAGAGGAAGGGAAAGGGTTGGGGGCTATTGCTGGCGGATTACAGATTAAGGAAATCATAAGAAGGCACGAAGAGTCGCCCCCGGCACGAACACCTGACGCTGAAGGTTGAGCTGAAGCGACTTGCTGACCAGCCCTGGTGTATCAAGGCCTTAAACCGAGAATCTGACGAACCGCACAAATCCATAAATATATTCAGTGTGGGGGCGGCGGAGGCGGCGGCGAGTGAAGGTCAATGTAGATGTGCTGAGCCAGATGCATTGGCGATGTATCGTTAGTGACCCCAAAAGAATCAGTTGAATGGTGCTGAACATAAATTCCATTCTCGCTTATAGAATTTTCAGTTTTCCTATTATGCTTATGGCTAAAGCAGGCCACGGCCGACGACTTCAACCAAGAGAGCGACTTATCTGCCAAAAATCCTGGGTAAAAGGGGCACGAATATCCTGCCACTGTACCCGCCATTTTATCAGGGCTGGATATTAAGTATAATACATATTGAGTGACCCGGTGGTCCGAAAGAAGAGCCAGCTTGAAAAGGAAAGAGTAGCCTCTGGCCGGATGGTTCGCGAGATCGTAGCCTTAGGATTGGGAAGGCCGGCAAGGCCGGTCGCACTTAAAGAAGGGGGCCAACTGGTCCCGAGAAGACATGAAGTCAAGAACGGAGGCGGCCAGACTCCCAGAAAAGGATTTGACTTCAAAGGAGCAAGCAATAGCTGGGGAAGAGAGATATGGCGATGTCTGGAGAGGCGTGGGCCTTTTGGCGGGGTGAGGTAAGCCTCCGATAATTCAATACAAGGGGGTTAGGGTGGAGAAAAAGAAAAAGACAAAAAAAGAAATGAGACGAAATGAGGTGAAGGCTGGGGCAAGGGTGGCGGTCGCGGCGGCAGTGCTGTTGAGCGGACTGATACTGATACTGGTGGCCTGCGGCGGCGGGCCTAAAGTGAAGCTCGACCCGGAAAGCCGTGAATTTTATGATATCGCCCAGATGATCATGAGTCGGGAAGAAGCTAAAATTTTCCGGTTGCTGCCCGATGCCGAGTCGCGGAAAGAATTCATAAAAGAATTCTGGGAAAAACGTGACCCGTTTCCGGAGACACCCCGGAACGAATTCAAGGACGAGTTCATGGCCCGCATCATCTATGCCGACCAGCGCTTCAAGGAAGGGGGCAAGGGGCGGAACACCGACCGCGGGCGGATTTATATTTTCATGGGCCCACCCGACAAGTTTGAGGAAATTTTTACCCATGAGGACACTTCAGTCCGGGGCTCGGTGATCTACTGGTATTATTATAATTATGGGCTGGGAATCGAATTTGTGGATGAGAAGGGAACGGGCCAATACCGGATAAGGCGGTGGGATGGCGATTTCTTTGAGGCCATGGATATCCTCAAGCTGGGCGGCTCGTTTGGACCGGATAATATTTTCAAACAGCGGGTGGTGAAGTTCCAGCTCGATTATGACAAGGAGGAGAAGAAGGCAACCATCGTCCTGCCGGCCAAGGCTCTGAATTTTAGCGAGGATGAAGAAGGGGCATTTTATGTCGACCTGGACTTTGTGTTTTATATTTATGACCGGACGGGAAAGAGGGTTGGCAAATTCAACGAGAACCGGCTGTTTAAGGTTACCATACAAGAATATCCTGACCTGAAGGAAGTTCCGTTCTATTTCGACCTGGAAGTTCCGGGCGGGAAGGGCTATATCGATGTGACCATATCGGGTCGGGGGGAAAGGACCGGGCGCATCCGCCGCCTCTTCGAAATCAAATAGGGGACATCTGCAAATAGGGGACATCTGCTGGTGTCCCCCTTTTGGCTGCAACGGCTTCCGCAACTCATTATTTATCAGTAATTTAATCCGACCAAAATTGGGGACACCTGCAAGTGTCCCCCAATCTGGCTTTTTCCTCGCTTTTCTCCCCATAAAACCCAAGCCCCGAACCGGGGACACCTCAAAGTGTCCCCGCTGCCCAAGCTTCGCACTTCGCTACCCAAACTGCCCCCCTTAATCGACCTTCCTTGATTCTGCGGTCAACGCAATTCAAACTATGGAATTCGTACTATAGCTTGATTCTCCACCAGGCGCTCAGGTTAAGGGTTAACGGAATGTTGGTCAAAGCATCGACGCAACCACATCGCCAGCAGGCCGTAGTTCATCGCGCCCCGATAGTTTTGTCGTTCTCTCACCGAAAGTTAGTAGGTCTTAGGCTCGTACCGGCAGTCGCTCCCAAACAGCGGCATCTTTTTATTATTTATCCTTTATTTTTTTCATAATATCCAAATATCTAATAGCTCTGCTCAGTCAGAAAAAACGGGTAAACGAGTATTGTGTCCCCTTTTTTTGTCCCCCTTTTTCCGATTTATGGTAAAATGAAACAAAAATTTTTCAGGAGTGTCAGATGAAGGTCACCAGGATAATTTTTATCACGCTGATTATTTCGGCCGTCATGATTTCCTGCGGCGGCCAGAAAAAGGAGAAACCAGCCGTGTCTGAAAATCCATTTTTCACCGAGTGGACAACGCCCTTTGGCGCGCCGCCCTTCGACCGGATTAAGGTTGAGCATTTCAAACCGGCCATCCAGGAAGGCATCAAACGTCACCAGGAAGAAATCAAAGCAATCGCCGATAATCCTGAGCCCCCGACCTTCGCCAACACTCTGGAAGCCCTGGATCACAGCGGTCTCTTCCTAGACCGGGTCGAGAAGGTCATGGAGAACCTGCTTTCGGCCAACACCAGCGATGAATTACAGGCCGTAGCCCAGGAACTGGCGCCAGCCCTCTCGGCCCATTATGATGAGATTTATCTCAATCCGCGGTTATTTGCCCGGATCAAGGCGGTCTACGAGCAGCGGGAGGCGCTCTCGCTGACCCCCGAGCAAAAACAGCTGCTGGAAAAATTCTACAAAGATTTCGTTCGGGCCGGGGCTAACCTTGATGATGCCAGCAAAGCCCGCCTCAAAGAAATCAACCAGGAGCTGGCTGTCCTCGAGTTAAAATTTGCCGACAACGTGCTAAAGGAAACAAACGCTTTTGAGCTGGTAATAGATAACGCCGCCGACCTGGAAGGCCTGCCCCAGAATGTGGTGGCGGCTGCGGCCGAAGCGGCCAGGGAACGGGGCAAGGAAGGCAAGTGGGTTTTTACTTTGCATAAGCCGAGCCTGATTCCTTTCCTTCAATATTCGCCGCGCCGCGAGCTGCGGGAAAAAATCTTCAAGGCCTACATCAACCGCGGCAACAACGGCAACGCCTACGATAACAAGGCCCTGGTGGCCAGGACCATCGCCCTGAGAATCGAGAAGGCCGGACTTCTTGGCTATAAAACCTGGGCCGACTATGTGCTGGAAGAGAGTATGGCCAAGACGCCCGGCAACGTTTACCGCTTCCTGGACCAGGTCTGGCAACCGGCCCTCAAACGGGCCCGGGAAGAAGCAGCCGAGCTGCAGAAACTTATCAGGGCCGAAGGTGGCAATTTCAAGCTGGAACCGTGGGACTGGTGGTATTACGCCGAAAAGCTGCGCAAACAGAAATATGCGCTGGACGAAGAGATGCTCCGTCCGTATTTCAAGCTGGAAAATGTCATCGACGGAGTTTTCCTGCTGGCTAACAAGCTTTACGGTCTGAAGTTTGAGGAGCGCAAGGACATCCCCGTTTATCATCCCGACGTCCGGGTGTTCGAGGTCAAAGAAGCGGATGGGCGGCACGTGGGCATCCTGTACACCGATTATTTTCCGCGAGCTTCCAAGGGAGCCGGGGCCTGGATGAACGCTCTGCGGGATACCTATAAAATCGGCGGTCAGAAAATCACGCCGCTGATTCTGAACTGTGGGAACTTCACCAAATCGACGCCGGAGCAGCCGTCGCTCTTGAGCTGGGAAGAGGTGACCACGCTGTTTCACGAGTTCGGGCATGGTCTGCACGGCTTGCTGTCGGATTGCGCCTACCTGAGGCTGACGGGTACCAACGTGGTCCGCGATTTCGTGGAGTTGCCGTCGCAAATCATGGAAAACTGGGTGGCCGAGCCGGAATTCTTGAAGCTCTTTGCCAGGAACTACCAGACGGGCGAGCCGATTCCGGATGAGCTGGTAGCCAAGGTCAGGCAGGCGCAGTACTTCAACCAGGGTTTTATTACCGTTGAATACATGTCGGCTTGCTACCTGGACATGGACTGGCATACGCTGACCGAACCGGTGAAGGCGGAAGAGGTGATGGAATTTGAGCGTGAGGCTCTGGGCAGGATAGGCTTGATTCCGGAAATCGTCGTGCGTTACCGCAGCCCGTATTTCAGTCACATCTTTGCCGGTGGCTACTCGGCCGGGTATTACAGCTACATCTGGGCCGAGGTGCTGGATGCCGACGCTTTCGAGGCTTTTAAGGAGAAGGGGCTGTTTGACGCGGAGACGGCCCGGGCCTTCAGGGAGAATATCCTGGCGCGGGGAGGCAGCGAGGACCCCATGGCCCTGTACGTGAAGTTCCGGGGGCGGGAGCCGAAGGTCGAGCCGATGCTGAAGCGCCGCGGCCTCCTCTAAAGAGGGGACACCTGCAACTGTCCCCATTTTTATTGCTGCGGGCGAAACCCGCGTCTGTATCATATTTATAATCTGATAATTACACAGAGGGCAATCTGCCAGAAAAGGGGACACCTGCAGGTGTCCCCTTTTCTGCTCTATTCCGATGCCGCCTTTGATGATGGTAACCACCAATCGCAGGGGAGAGCTGACCGAGAGCAGCTTTTGTCGCCAGGGGGAAGGGGCTGGAAAAGGATTTTTAATTGGCGGGAAATCAATGCCCGTAACGGCTTTTCTGGGCATAGCTACAATCCCGGCCTGTGAATCTATTATTCAGCATTGATTACCGCGCTTATTGGTACCAGTAATTTTGGCCAATATCTACCTGGACCGCGAAAATAATCGACGGATATTGCTTATTTGGGCCGGCAAAGTAACACATATATGAATGACCATTCATATGAGTTCAACTTTTTTATTAGATTTTAGATTATCTTAGAAAGCGTTTGCAGGTTTTCCCCTCAATTTAAATGGTGGGTCATGAGGGGGGATTATGAGAAAATTATAAGGAGATTAGAGAGCATAAGGGACACCTGCAACTGTCCCCTTTTTATGTTGACCTAAATAATTCGTAATCTATGAGTTAGAAATCAAGTTTCGAACAAAAAGGGGACACCTGCAGATGTCCCGTCTTTATACAGATGTCCCGTCTTTATATATGATAAAATATACTTAGACCTAAAATTCTGACAAGATGACAGGAGGGATTTTCATGACCAGAGAAATCAGAGGGAAGGGAATAGCCAGGCGGAAATTTCTGCTGGCCGGGTTAGGCCTGGTCGGATGTTCGACCCTCGGTGCGAAAGGGCTGTTTCAGTCCGGTCGCGCTTCCGGTCTGCCAGGTGAAGCCCCCTCGGCTTCCAACCGCGGTTTATCAGGGATGACCGCCTCGGGCCGTCTGTCCTCGCCCGTCTATTCCCCCGCCGGCAGCCATCTTTTCCCTTTGGACCCGCTGGCTCCTGCTGGTAAATCCCGTGTCCTGCTGATTAAAACCGACAGCCGGGCCGACGGCGTGCGCAAAGCCTTTGCTTTTTTCAGGGATACCAAACCGTTCCGTGGCAAAAAAGTTTTGATAAAGCCGAACTTCAACACCTCGGACGAAACGCCCGGTTCGACCCACAACGATACCCTGAAAGAAATCCTGAGCGAACTGCGTAAATCCGGAGCCAAAGAGCTTACAATCGGTGACCGCAGCGGACCCGAGCCAACCGAGCAGGTCTTCGATAAGAAAGGCATCCGGGAGTTGGCCAGAGCTTTTGAGGCGCGCCTTCTCAACTTCGATGAGCTCGGACCCGACGGCTACGTCAAGGTCACTCCCCCTGGCTCGCACTGGCAGGATGGCTTTCTTGTGGCCCGGCCGGTGGTGGAGGCTGAGGCCCTCGTTTCGACTTGCTGCCTTAAAACGCACGGGTTCGGCGGCATCTTTACCATGTCGCTCAAGAATTCAGTCGGGATTGTTCCCCGCAAGGGTTACACTTACATGCGAGAACTCCACTCCTCGCCGCACCAGCGCCGGATGATTGCTGGAATAAATTATGCCTACAAGCCGACTTTCATCATCTTGGATGGCCTGGTAGCCTTCGTTGACCAGGGCCCGATGACTGGACCGCGCAAAGAAGCTCATGTCTTCCTGGCCGGCGTCGACCGCGTGGCCATAGATGCGGTGGCCGTGGCCATCCTGAAGGAGCTCGGCTCCAATGATGCCATCATGAAGTCGAAGGTGTTCGAGCAGGAGCAGATCGCCAGGGCGGCCGAGCTAGGCCTCGGTGTCAGCTCAGCCGACGACATCATCATCGAAGCACTCGATGCGGCCAGCGCCGACTACGCCGCTAAAATCCGCCCCTTGCTCTCTTAAAGAGGGGATAAAGAGGGGACACCTGCAGGTGTCCCCTCTCATAACTTTATTATTATCAATATGTTAAAGCGATCAAGACGTCGGCCCCGTTTTTATTGATTAAAATTATTCAGCCAAGTTGTTTATAATCAAAGAGATAGAAAAAGGGCTGAAAAGCGGCAAGAGGGGACACCTGCAGGTGTCCCCTCTGCAGGTGTCCCCTCTTTAAATTTTGCTTGCCTTTCCCCCGCCTCTTCATGCTAAAATTGACCTGCCAGGGCAAAGGAATTAGGGAAGCAGGGAAATGAAAAACCTCCAAAAGGCTAAAATGGCTTTCTCTTATTATCATAATCTTAATCATCTGCTTCATCTTTTCATCACCCTGATCCTCATGTCCCTTCCGCTCCTCTTTCTCCTTCTGCGTCCCTGTTCTTATTCCCGTCCTTTTAATCTATCATGTCGCCCTTATATTAATCTTTCTTAAGGAATAAATCCCATGTGTGGAATTGTCGGCTACATCGGACACCGCCAGGCCGCGCCCATCCTCATCGAAGGTCTGCGTCGCCTGGAATACCGCGGCTACGACTCGGCCGGCCTGGCCATCTACAACACCGAAGGCCTGAAAATCCTGCGCTCCGTCGGAAAGATATCCGCCCTAGCCCAGCTGGTCAATTCGGCCGCGCCCGACGGCACCTTTGGCCTCGGCCACACCCGCTGGGCCACCCATGGTCGCCCTTCCGAAAATAATGCCCACCCTCACCAGGTCAACGGCCTGGCCGTGGTCCACAACGGCATCATCGAAAACTACACCGAGCTCAAATCCCGGCTGACCCAGCGCGGCCGTGCCTTCGCCTCGGAAACCGACACTGAAGTCATCGCCCACCTCATCGATATTGAGCTTCAATCTATTCCCGACCTTTACCAGGCTGTACGCCAGGCCCTGGCCCAGGTCGAAGGCACCTACGCCATCGCCGTCATCAGCCAGGCCCACCCCGATTACTTTGTCGTGGCCAAAAACTTTTCGCCGCTCATCATTGGCCTGGGCGATGGCGAAAATTTCGTGGCTTCCGACATCCCGGCCCTCCTGCCCTTCACCCGCCGCATCATAACCCTCAAAGAATTTGAAATTGCCCGAATTTACCGCGACCGGGTGGAGCTCTTTGACCTGCGCACCGGCCAGCCTATCGCCTCGCCCCCGCAGACCGTGAGCCTCAGCCTGCAGGCCGCCGAAAAAGCCGGCCACAAGCATTTCATGCACAAGGAAATTTTCGAAGCGCCGAAGATTTTTACCGACACTTTTCTCGGTCGCATAAAAAGGGACCCTCCGCGCATCATTTTCGAAGAGCTCAACTTCCCCGCCGCCTCTATAAGCCGCGTCCTGATAATTGCCTGCGGCACTTCCTATCACGCCGGCCTGGTCGGTCGCCATTATTTCGAGGAAATTGCCGGCCTGCCAGCACAGGTTGAATATGCTTCAGAATTCCGCTACCGCCGCTCGGTCGTGCTGCCAGGCGACCTGGCCATCTTCATCTCACAATCGGGCGAAACCGCTGATACCCTGGCCGCTCTGAAAGAAATCCGGGCCCGCGGTCTGAGGACACTGGCCATCTGCAACGTCATGGATTCTTCCATCGCCCGGGCGGCCGAGCAGGTCATCTACACCCGCGCCGGTGTGGAGATCGGTGTGGCTTCCACCAAGGCTTTCATCGCCCAGGTGGAGGTCCTGCTGCTGTTGGCTTTGCATCTGGCCTTTGAGCGCAGGCGGCTCGACTCCGCCGGCCTGTCTGGTTTCATAGACCAGATCTACCGGTTGCCAGCTATACTAGAACGCCAGCTGACCGCAGAAGAGACCGTGAAAAACCTGGCAGCCCGCTTCATCCACAGCCACGATTTTATCTATATGGGCCGAGGCCTGAATTATCCAATTGCCCTGGAAGGAGCGCTCAAGCTCAAGGAAATTTCGTACATTCATGCCGAAGGCTACCCGGCTGGAGAAATGAAGCACGGACCCATCGCCCTCATCGACGAACAGGTTCCGGTCATGGCCCTGGCTACCCGCGGTAGCCAGCTCAAAAAAATCATCTCCAACCTGATGGAGGCCAAATCCCGTGGCGGCATTATAGTGGGCCTGGTCAGTCGCGGCGACAGCGAAACCCGGGCTCTTCTGGATTATGCCCTGGAAGTGGAAGATGTGGACGAATATTTCCAGCCCTTTGTCAATACCGTCCCGCTCCAGCTCTTTGCTTACTTTGTGGCTGACCTCAAGGGGACCGATGTGGACCAGCCGCGCAACCTGGCCAAGAGCGTTACCGTCGAGTGAAGAGGGGACACCTGCAGGTGTCCCCTTTGATATCTTCTTCATTATCAATAATTTAAACAGGATAAAGACTCCACGCCATTTCTTGTAGGGCAAAATTAGCCAGCCAATTTATTTATAATCAATGAGATAGAAAAGAGGCTAAAAAGCAGCATGAGGGGACACCTGCAGGTGTCCCCTCTTTGTCCCCTCTTTGAGTGGGGGAGGGGGACTGGCTTTTTTGCCCCCTCCCCTGCTTTTTTTCACCCCCCTCATCACCCAAAATAATAATTGACGGCGGGCCGACCAATTTTATACAAATAGCTCAAGGTTTAATTGGCTTTTCGAGAGAGAAGAATGAACGGTTGTCGCTCGCCTCAATCCCCGGCTCCAAGACTCCTCCCTCCACCTCATCTTCTCCTCACCCGTCTTCACCGCCCCTCATCCATAAAGCTCGATAGCTCTCTCTCTTCCATCAAACATTATCCGAGTTGCCTTTCTACTGCATTTTCTTCGCCGGCTGTTGTTACTTCTTCCGTCCTTCGCCCCCATCGCGATTCCAGGCCCGCACCCGGCCCTTATTTCAGTAACCATTTCCTGAGCACCCACTGCGATTCGCCAGCTCTTTCTTCTTCCCCTCAACCCGGCCGCCGCTCCCATTCCCAGGCCATCAAGCCTTGCCGCCATCATCTCTTTCCGTCCTCATCCCGGTCTCTGCTTCGCCTCCCGCGCCAGCTTCTCCTTCGACCTCCTGCCGCAGCCGCGGCTACTTCTCTCTTCGCTTTCCCCGTCCTCCCCCTTCTCCTTCTCCTCCTCGCCCTGACCCTCTCCCTCACCCCTCTCCCGCTCCACGCCCAGCCCGGCCCCCACCTCCTCTTCCGCACGCTGTCGATCGAGCAAGGACTCTCTCAAAACTCCGTTCTGTCAATCGCCCGCGACCGCCACGGCTTTCTCTGGTTCGGCACCGAGTCTGGCCTCAACAAGTTCGACGGCTACCGCTTTACCGTCTACTTGCCGGTCGAAGGCGACCCCTATTCTCTCAGCAATTCCTGGATCAATGCCCTGCTGGTCGACCGCAACGGCGACCTCTGGGTAGGCACAGAAAACGGCCTTAATAAATACGACGTCTCGGCCGAAAAATTTATCGGCTATTTTCATGACCCCGCCGACCCCTATTCTCTCTCCAGCTCCCGCGTCTTCGCCCTGTTCGAAGACCGAGACGGCCGCCTGTGGGTCGGCACCGACGCCGGCCTTAACCTCTTCGACCCGGCCACCAGCCGCTTCACCCGCTTTCAGCATGTCTCATCCAATTCCCCCTCTTCCCCCTCCACGCCCTCTCACGACCAAATTCGGGCCATCGCTCAGGACGCTCGCGGTTTTATCTGGGTCGGCACCGTCGGCGGGGGCCTCAACCGCTTCGACCCTGCCACCTCCACCTTCACCCACTTCCGCCACAACCCCTCCGACCCTCTCCACTCCCTGCCCGACGACTCCATCTACTCTCTCCTCATCAACCCCTCCGACCCCTCCGGCATCATCTGGATCGGCACCGCCTCCTCCGGCCTGGTTCGCTATGACCCGAACCGCAACGAATTCAAAACCTACCGCCCCGACCCCCGTCAACCGCACTCGCTCCCCGACGGCACGGTCAATTGCCTGGTGCAGGATTCTGACGGCACCCTGTGGCTCGGCACCGGCAGCAGCGGCCTCTGTCATTTCTATCCGGAGCGCGAACTTTTCTTTGCCCACCGCCACCAGGCCCACGACCCGTTCTCCCTGGCCGATAATTACGTCGTCTCCCTGTACCTCGGCCCCGACCGCATTCTCTGGGCCGGCACCTACCGCGGCATAAGCCAGCTCAACCTCCACCGCCAGAATTTCATGCGCTTCCTGACCAACCCCGGCGACCCGGCCAGCCTGTCGCATCCCGAAGTGCGGGCCTTCTGCGACGCCAGCTCGGGCCTGCTCTGGGTTGGCACCGACGGCGGCGGCCTCAACGCCTTCGACCGCAACCTGATACGCACTCTATATTTCCGGCACGACCCGCAGAACCCGGCTTCTCTCAGCAGCAACCGCGTCTTCTCCATCGTGGAGGACAAGGACGGCACCATCTGGGTCGGCACCTATGGCGGCGGCCTCAACCGCTACGACCCGGTCACCTCCGGCTTCATCCACTACCGCAGCTCACCGCGCCCGGCTGCCGGCTCGCTTCCCGATGACCGCCTCCGCACCCTGTTCGTGGACAGCCAGAACCGCCTCTGGCTCGGGACCGACGGCAGCGGCCTCGTCCGTTTTGACCGTCGCACCGGCCGCTTTTCCCGGCCCAGGATAACCCGGATAATAACGCCCGCAGAAGCCCTGGCCGCCACCCACGCTCTATCCAGAGACGATTTCCCCCGAATAAGCGCACCAGCCCCGGGCGATGGAATAGAATTAACCGGCCGAAAAACTCCAGGGCCGTCAGCCATAAATCCCGAATTTTCCAGCGAAGCTGAGCCCCAGCAACCCGACCCGCACCTCCTTTCCCAGTCCGCCCCGACCTCTCCCGATAGTTCCCAGCCCCACGCCCCTGATTCATCCCTGGCCGACCTCGGCTCGGCTCCCAACCCGCTCCTTACCGGCCGCATCTTTTCCATTGCCGAGGACCAATCGGGCTACCTGTGGATAGGTTGTTACGGCGGTGGCCTTGTTCGCTACGGCCCCGAATCCGGCGAAATGCTTCACCTGACCCACGACCCGCTCAACCGCCGCTCCCTGAGCAGCAATTCAGTAATCAACGTCTATACCGACCGCGAGGGCTTTATCTGGGCCGGCACTAACGGCGGCGGGCTGAACCGCCTCGACCCCTCCAGTCTGACCTTCACCCGTTACAATGAAGCCCAGGGCCTGCCGTCCTCGGTCATCTACGGCACCCTGGAAGATGATGACGGTTACCTCTGGTTCAGCTCCAACCGCGGCCTGTCGCGTCTTGACCCCCGCACCGGCCAGATTAAAAATTTTGATACTACCGACGGGCTCCAGAGCTACGAATTCAACGGCAATGCTTGCCTCAAAGGGCACGACGGCCTGCTCTATTTCGGAGGGATAAACGGCTTTAACGTCTTCAACCCCAGGGCCATCCGGGCCAGCGAATACCGGCCGCCCGTGCTTATAACCAGCCTGATGATTTCCAACGCTCCGGTCAGGCCCGGCCAGACTATTGACGGCCATAAGGTTCTCGATAAATCCATTACCCGGACCGATGAAATCATCCTCCACTGGAAACACCGGGTGATAGCCTTTGAGTTCGCCGGCCTGGATTACACCTCGCCCGAGAAAAACCAGTATGCCTACATTCTGGAAGGCTTTGAGGATAAATGGAATTATGTCGGGACCAGAAGGTTTGCCTCCTACAGCAACCTGCCGCCCGGCCGCTACACCTTCCGGGTTAAGGCGGCCAACAGCGACGGGCTCTGGAATGAGGAAGGCGTTTCCCTGAGCCTGAGAATCAAGCCGCCTTTCTGGCGCACCTGGTGGTTTTATGTGCTGGCAGTTCTGGTCCTGGCTGGAGCCGTCCTGCAAATGCTCCGGCTCAGGCTGAAGCAGATCCGGCATCGCCAGGAAGAACTGGAGCGCCTGGTGGCCCAGCGCACGGAAGAGCTGCGGCTGGCCAACGACAAGCTGAAGCTTCTGGCCATCACCGACGAGCTGACCGGGCTGGCCAATTACCGGCGCTTCCGCGATTTTCTGGAGTACGAATGGCGGCGGGCCCACCGCACCAAGCGGCCGCTGTCGGTTATCATAACCGACCTGGACGATTTCAAGCTGTTCAACGATACCTACGGCCATCAGGCTGGCGACGAGTGCCTGAAGAAAGTGGCCCTGGTCATGCTGAAGTGCTGCCAGCGCTCTTCCGACCTGGCCTGCCGTTATGGCGGCGACGAGTTTGCCGTGGTGCTGCCGGAAACCGACACCGCCGGGGCCTACATCGTGGCCGAGCGCATCAGGGAAGCGGTGGCGGCCATGGACCTCAGCGAGCTCAATCTCAAGGAAATCAACGGCCAGGCGCCCGTCAACAAGAACGGCCAGCCGCTGCGCCTGACGATGTGCCTGGGGTTGGCCGCCATGAACCCGGCTGAGGGCGGCGATACCAACGAGCTGATTGGCCGGGCCGACCAGGCCCTGTACCGGGCCAAGACCGCCGGCAAAAACCGCTCCGTCGTCTGAAAATCGGGACACCCCTGAAAATCGGGACACCCTACATTTTTCCGATTTTTTGGTGCGACCACGCCGTCTGCCTCCCTCTTCTATCCGCCCTGTCGGCCCGAGACAGGATTTGTCATCGGGAAAATGGTCAAAGATGGCAAAATCCCTTAATTTCTTCTTGACAAAAAATGCCAGATTTATTAATAATTATTCTTGATTTTTCGGGAGCCTGAGCTTCCGGGAACCCAGGCCTTAGAAAGGTCGGAAGCGCCGAAGAAAGAAATTTCCCGGGGCTTTTTTTTCAGGCTTTCAGACTAATCACGAGGATCGTTGAGCATGCTCGGGGTACTCAATGACAGCAGAGCAATGGGAAAGAAGGGAACCGGATTATTTATCTAACCAACGAAAATCGGCTTGTCCAGTAAAAGCTAGCTTATCTTACTGCATCGAGAAAGAGGGGAGGGGTGAGAGCGCATCTTTGGTTATTGTTTTTCCCTGCCGGTCTAATGAGTCTCGCCGGACCGGTTTGTTGAATCAATCTTGGGCAAAGGGCCTCATGCCTGTAGCTAAATGTCGTCAGGCCTATCTTCCTGTCGGCGCCGCCCTGCGCCACCCGGGCTTCAGGCCTTGTGAGTTTAGCAATCACCTGGTCCCGACGGGCCAGCCTTAATAAATTTATTTAATGCGCTGTTTAAGGCGCCGTCTTGGATTTTGCGGCTGCGTGCCTGCACCGGCGGTAGCCTGCCCTGGCCATTCCGCATATTTCATTAATTATGAATAATTTATTCGCTGATGCCTTATTATGTGGCGCTCAGTCGGCAGCAAGCCTGGTCGAGCTGGGCCTGGCCCGGAAAGGCGAGGGGGCCTATGTCCAGTGCCTGAATCCCTGCCATCTTACCGGCGGCGGGAGGGTTGTGTGGGGACACCTGCAGGTGTCCCCGGTCCGGATAAGGCAGAAGAAGGGGCCAAAAAGGGGACATCTGCAGGTGTCCCCTCTTGGAAGGAAGAAGGAGATTTGATGAGCACACCTTTTATCATCAAGATAGTCGGGCTTTTCCTGGGTGTGGTGGCACGCTCGCTCATTCCGTGGCTGCGTAAGCTCCGCGCCGGCCAGGTCCACGGTTTTGACCGTCGCTACTTCTACTCGGCGCTGGCCACCTTCATCCTCGGCATAATCCTCACCCTGGTGCTCTTCCCGCAGTTCAAAGACGACGCTGCCGGCCTCGACCTTGCCAACCCGCCAGGTTTCGAGGCTTACTTCCGCCTGTTCTGCCTGGCCTTTGCCCTGGGATTCGGCTGGAACGCCATGGTGCTTGAGGCCGGCCAGTGGGCCAACTGGTTCCTCAGCGATGACGACAAAACCTCAAAAATCGGGACACCCTAGATTTTTCCTATTTTTTAGTTTTCTTAGGTTTGACCAAACGATTAACCGGGATGCGTGATAACACCATCAATGATTATAAAGAACTTCCTAATCCGTCAGTACACGACCCGGGGAGCAAAGCAACAACCGCCCCCAACCACCTCAGCGCAAAAACTCAATAAAAAAGCCAATAAAATAATCGGTAAAATAAATAAAATCAACAGAATTAACGAGCAGAAAATCGGAAAAATGTAGGGTGTCCCGATTTTTATGAAAATCCAAAACATTCATATTTACCTGCGCCAGCTCGCCGACCACCAGTGCCCCCGCTGCGGCGACCGCCTCTCGCGCCACCCCCGCCTCCTCTGGCAGAAAGCCGTTTCCTTCATCCTTCCCCTCCGCCACTATAAATGCTCAGCCTGCAACCGCCGTTTCTTTGCCTTCTCCCCGCGCTGGAATCGCATGAACATCGTTGAAAAATTCCTGCGAGCTGTGGCCACGGTTGTCGTCCTGCTGGTCGCGCTTTTCGCCTCCCTGATCATAATCTGGGAAATCATGGTTCGCCTCATGGTCTAAACCGGGGGACATAATTCCCCCTTAAATCATAAAGAAAGGGGAACCGAATAAATGACACCAACCTTAACCCCGCCCGCAGGTTTCAACCGCGGCATGGGCTGGCTGCCCGACCGCCCGGACTTCCGCGATTACCACGAAGGGACCGTAGCCATCCGCGAGATCCTGGACGTCGGAGAAATGGTAAAGCGGGAGCTGGCCAAAAATCACAGGGATTCCATTAACTCAATCAGCCTGCCCAGCGCACCGCCCCTCAGCCGCCGCGTCAAAGCCGACTCCCTTCCCACCTCCGTCGACCTCCGCGACTACTGCTCGCCCGTAGAAGACCAGGGCCAGCTTGGCTCCTGCACCGCGCACGCCGGCGTTGGCCTCATTGAGTACTACGAGCGCCGGGCCTTCGGCCGCCACCTGGACGCCTCACGCCTTTTCCTCTACAAAGCCACCCGCAACCTGATGAAGCTCCGCGGCGACACCGGTGCTTACCTCCGGACGACCATGGGCGCTATGGTGCTTTTCGGTGTTCCGCCCGAATCCTACTGGCCCTACACCGACGACCCCAGCGCCTTTGACCGCGAGCCAACGGCCTTCTGCTACGCCTTCGCCCAGAACTTCCAGACCATCAAGTACTTCCGCCACGACCCGGCCGGCGCCGCCCCCGAAGCCGTCCTCCACAGCCTCAAGACCTACCTTTCGCGCGGGTTCTCTTTTATCTTCGGCTTTTCGGTCTACAACTCCATTGAGCAGGCTGAAACCACCGGCCGCATCCCGTTTCCGTCCCAGCGCGAGCGCCTGGAAGGCGGGCACGCCGTGATGGCCGTCGGCTACGACGACAGGCTGGAAATTGTCAACAAATTCGGGGGCGTAAAAACCAAAGGCGCCCTGCTCATCCGCAACTCCTGGGGCACCTCCTGGGGTGACCGCGGCTACGGCTGGCTGCCTTACGACTATGTCCTCCGCGGCCTGGCCGAAGATTTCTGGTCCATACTCAAGAAGGAATGGGTAGACACCGGCGCCTTCGCCGAGTAATTTTTAATTTTATATCCGTAGAGCCAGGAAGAGCCAAATTGTGATTGAATAAGAGGTGTGATAGGATAATCAGCACGATATAAAGCGCAAGGAAAATCGGGAAAATAGGAAATATATTAGGAAATATATAAGGTGTCCCCAATTTCTTTCTTCCCCTCGGGGAAAATTGGGGAATGTGTAGGACGTCCCCCGTTTTATGAAGGAGCAAGAAATGAACATAGCAGTAATCGGACTCGGATACGTGGGCTTGCCACTCGCCCTCCAGTTCGCCCGGGCCGGCGCTACCGTCATCGGCCTGGACATTGACCCGGACAAAGTAGCTTCCCTCAACTCCGGCCGAAGTTACATCAAGCACATCTCGGACGCCGACATCGCCTATGCCCTTGCCACCTCCCGCCTCACCGCCTCCACCGACTTCTCGCTCATCCGCACCGCCCCCGCCCACGCCGTCATCATCTGCGTCCCGACCCCGCTTACCAAACAGCGCGAGCCCGACATCTCCTACATCCTCAACACCGCCCGCACCATCGCTCCACACCTTGTCCCCGGCACAGTCGTCGTCCTTGAATCCACCACCTTCCCCGGCACCACCGACGAATACCTGCGCCCCGTCCTTGAGCAGGGTTCGGGCCTGGTGGCTGGCCGCGATTTCCACCTGGCATTTTCCCCCGAGCGCGAAGACCCCGGCAATCCTCAAAGCCGCGTTTCCGAAGTCCCCAAAGTCATCGGCGGCCTCACCCCGCTCTGCCTCCAGAAAGCCATGGAAGTCTACCGCCTGGCCGTCAAAACCCTGGTTCCTGTCTCTTCCTGCCGCACAGCCGAAGCGGTCAAGCTCCTGGAAAACATCTTCCGCTCGGTCAACATCGCCCTGGTCAACGAGCTAAAGATGGTCTACTCAGCCATGGGCATAGACATCTGGGAAGTCATTGAGGCGGCCAAAACCAAGCCTTTTGGCTTTATGCCATTCTACCCGGGTCCCGGGCTCGGCGGCCACTGCATCCCGATTGACCCGTTCTACCTCACCTGGAAAGCCCGCGAGTACGGACAGACGACCCGCTTCATTGAGCTGGCCGGCGAAATCAACACCCGCATGCCCGAATACGTCGTTTCCCGCACAATAGAAGCCCTAAACCACCATGGCAAGCCGCTCAAAGGCAGCAAAATCCTGGTCATCGGTCTGGCTTACAAAGCCGACGTGGATGACGAGCGCGAGTCGCCTTCCTACTACCTAATGGACCTGCTGGCTAAATACGGCGCCGAAGTTTCCTACTACGACCCCTACATCCCGGTGATTAAGCCAACCCGCGAGCATTCCCACTGGGCAGGCACCAAGTCCGTCACCTGGGACGAGCCAACCATTTCCAGCTTTGATGCCTGCATCATCTCCACCGCCCATAAGGTGATTAACTGGGAAGAGCTGGCTAAGTGGAGCAAGTGCATTATTGATACGAGGAACGCAATGGCCGGAGTAAAAACCGCCCCGCAGCAAGTCTGGAAGTCTTGATTAAGTAAATATATCGTTATTTAATCAAACCAATAAATTTTCTGAGGTAATAAAAATGTTTGATTCGAATAACATTGCTATTATAGGTACGGGATATGTTGGTTTGGTAACAGGTGCATGTCTTTCTGAGTTTGGTTTGAATGTTATTTGTGTCGATAAAGATATATCCAAAATATCCCTTCTAAACAATAATATAATTCCTTTTTATGAACCAGAGCTTAAACAACTTGTAGAAAAAAATAGAGCTGCGCAGAGGCTTAATTTCACCTCAGATATTAAAGAAGCCGTTGATAAGAGCACCGTTATATTTATAGCTGTAGGAACCCCTCCCCACGGGTCTGCCGATTTAAATCATGTATTAACCGCGGCCAAATCTATCGCAGAATATATGAATGAATATAAATTGATCGTAATAAAAAGTACCGTTCCTGTGGGAACATGCAGACGGGTAAAAGAACTGGTTTCAGATGTTTTGAAGGAAAGGAGTATTAAGGTCGAATTTGACATCGCTTCTAACCCTGAATTTTTAAGAGAAGGATCGGCCATAAGAGATTTTATGCACCCTGATAGAATTTTAATTGGCTATGAGAATGAAAGAGCAAGAAATATATTAAAGGATATTTATAATGTTTTATATTTAATTGATGTGCCTTTTGTTTTCACAAACTTAGAAACAGCAGAAGTCATTAAATATGCTTCAAACGCATTTCTAGCCACGAAAATTTCTTTTATCAATGAAATCGCCAATTTGTGTGATCAGGTTGGTGCTGATGTTCACGATGTGGCAAAAGCAATGGGTATGGACGGCAGAATAGGAAAATATTTCTTGCATCCCGGGCCTGGGTTTGGGGGCAGTTGTTTGCCTAAAGATACGAGGGCCTTATTAGACATTGGGCAGAAATTCGGAGCGGAAATGAGATTGATTAAAGCGGTAATTGAAGTAAATGAATCCCAATGGAAAAGGCTTTTAGAAAAGATGCGATATTTTCTTGGAGAATTTCATAAAAAAATAATCATGGTATTGGGTCTATCATTTAAGCCAAATACTGATGATATTAGAGAGTCACCAGCGATAAAATTTATTTCATATTTGATTCAAGAGGGAGCATACGTTCGAGTTTATGATCCAGTTTCTATTAAAAACGCTATGTTGATATTGTCTGATAATGGTAGGATAACTTTTTGTGTAGATGAGTATGAAGCTGTTAAAAATGCAGATGCCATAGCTATATTGACTGAATGGAACCAGTTCAGACATCTTGATCTCAATTAAATAAAGAACTTAATGAAAGACAAATACTTTTTTGATTATAGAAATGTATATGAGTCTAAAGATGTTCAAAAGTGTGGGTTTGTATACTTAGGTGTAGGGAGAAAATAAATGAAGATAGTTCATATTTCTAATTATTTCAATGATTCTATTGGCTATCACGAAAATATATTGCCTAGATATCAAAAGCTTTTGGGACACGATGTTTGTTTAATTACATCTGATCGCGATACTTTAAAACCTAAAGGTAATATTAAATGTGGTGCTTATTATAATGAAGAAGGGATATTAATAAAGAGACTAAAAACAAAATATGAATATAAGTATAGATTTGTGATATTTGAACACTTATATGAATCTATTGAAGATGAAAAACCCGATTACATTTTTCATCATGGAATAACACAACCCTCTCTATTTACAGTTAGTGAATATAAAAAAAAACATCCATCAGTTTTTTTAGTGGCGGATAATCATGCTGATTTAAATAATTCGGGCAAAAATATTATCTGGAAATTTTTATTCTATAATACGTTCTGTAGAATGAATTTAAAAAAAATAATAAATGATTTCGACCTCGTTTTCGGAGTCACACCAGCCAGATGCTACTTTGCATATTTAGAGCTAGGGATACCAAAAAACAAGATAAGATTTTTACCCCAAGGATGTGATATAAATGAGGCAGAAAAATATAAAAAGATAGATCGCAATAAGGAAGATAATAATTATTTAAGTATCATAACAGGAGGGAAATATATTGAGGATAAGGGGTTGGTAAGTTTGATTGAAGGCATAAGATATTTGCCAGTAAAGTTAAAAATATTTGGGGTTATAAAGAATAATTATTTATTTAATCTTATAAAGAAACAAAAAAATATAAATTATGTTGGCTGGCAAGACAGAGAAGGAATTTTTAAAAATTATGCAAATTCTGACGTGGCAATTTGGCCCAAATTACATACAACTCTTATTGAAGACGCAATTGCAATGGATTTGCCTATAATACTTCGATATTATGGAAGCACTTGTCACTTAATAAGGGGAAATGGATTTTATTTATTTTCAGGTAGGAAAAGTGAGATAAATTATGTATTCAGATATATATTAGATAATAAAGGAATAATAGAAGATTTTAAAAAATATGCAAAAAAGATGAGATCAATATTTTCATATTATGAAATAGCTAAGGAGAGTATCAATTATTATTATGATTCATCACCAAAAAAATTGCATAATATATTTTTCAATGATCCTTTATTTAAATTTGAAAATATTAACTGGTATAAATTAATAAGATGAAGATAATTAAAAAAATTATATTCTTTGCCCTGCTATTAACTGTTATTCAACAATATCCTTATGTAAGAGAAAATTATTATTCTCAGATCAGAACATTATTGTACTTAATTTTGGGCATATTCTCTTTTATTGGAATATTTATATCTAAACCGAAGTTAGCACTTTTTATTAAAGTGTTTTTTATTTGCACTTTTCTTTGGTATTTATTGATGGGTATATTTTATGTAACGGGATTATTTTTTGAAAATCCTTATAATACAAATAAAGATATTTTAGAGCCAGTTATTCCTCTCGGATTGTTAGTTTTAGCATATAAATTTAATTTTAGACATAATGAGGTAAAAAAAATTATTATTATTTATATTATTTTTGTCACCATAATGGGAATAACAAATATATTGTATTATGGAATAGGTCTAGAAATTCCAAAACTTTACGTTGAAAATATTCCAAAAAACCAAATCGGCCCCATTTTATCTATTTCTTCTATAATTTGTTTTTATTTATTTTTAAATAAATTAATAATTAAAAAACACTTAGGAACATTTTATATATATATAATTATCTTTATAATCGATATAATTTGTCTTGCTCTAATAAGGAACAGATCTGGATTATTGGCAACATTTATTATTATCTTGTTTTTAAGTGCTTTTTATTATAGTTATAATAAAAGAACTAAACAATTTATTACAAGTGCATTGTTAGTTATTTTTATAATTTTATTAGTTAAACCTTATATTCCAAAAAGCATATTTTCTTTTTTTTATAACTCTTTTACCGCTAATTATGATATTTCGAATTTAGATAATCTAAGTGCTGGCAGGATAAAAATATATGAAAATGCAATAAATTTTCTTAGCAATAATATTTTTCTTGGCGAATTAAATTCTTCTGAATACGTTCCAGGTATCGCGCATAATTATTTATTAAACAAGGCCGTAAAATATGGATTAATGGGTTCGTTTCCTTTAATATTTTTATATTTATATATAGTTATTTTTATTTTTAATACCCTTTTGAAACAAATCAAATTTGGAAGAATTATAGAGTTATCAATTTTGTTGATATGGCAAGCGATTATAATAAGCTTTTTTGAATATTCTTATCCATATAGTCCTGGGGGTAGCCAAGCAATATCGTGGTTTTTATTAGGTCAATATTTATCTCGAACTTTTTGTCAGGAAAAGGAGAGCAGCAATGAGAGAGTTTGCTTTATTTCATAAAGAATATCTAGAGTATTCAGAAATCTCTAAATATATTGCTGAATTGATAAAAAATGAAAAATATAAGCTAACACAATTAAATAATTAGGTTCTTCCGGTATTTTAATGGGTAAGCAAGTGGGAGAGAATAGCTCCGAAAGAAGCGAATTTATGGAAGTAAAGGACCTTTATCGTCAGATTTTGGGGATTGAAGAGCCGTGGAAAGTGAGCCAGGTTGAACTTGATGTTAAGGAGGAAAGGATAGACGTTAAGGTAGATCATGAAGAGGAGGTTCGCTGGCCGTGTCCTGAGTGTGGGCAGCTTCTTACGGTGTATGATCATGCGCCGGAGCGGGTCTGGCGTCATTTGGACGCCTGTCAGTTTAAGACCTATCTTGGCGCTCGGATACCTCGGGTTAATTGTCCGGTTCATGGGGTCAGGCAGGTGAAGGTGAGCTGGGCGGAGGAACATTCGCGGTTTACGATGCTTTTTGAGAGGCTGGCGATAGAGGTATTGAAGGAGGCGAACATAGAGGGGACGGCCAGGCTGCTGCGGGTTAGCTGGGATGAGGCCTGGAACCTGATGGAACGAGCGGTGAGACGTGGGCAGAGGAGAAAGAAGCGTCGGGCGGCGAAAAAGATGGGGGTAGATGAGAAGAGTTTGGGCAAAGGACACAACTATTTGACGCTGGTTTATGACCTGGGAGAGGCCAGGGTAGAGTATATAGCCGATGACCGGCGTAAAGAGAGTCTGGATGGGTATTTTAGCCTGTTGAGTTCGGCTCAAAGGGAGGAGGTTGAGGCTATTGCTACTGATATATGGGACCCGTATCTGGCCTCGATTCGAGAGCATGTGCCCGGAGCGGAAGAGAAGCTGGTATTTGACCGCTATCATTTGATGAGGCACCTGGTTGATGCAGTAGATAAGGTCCGCAAGCAAGAGCATCGGGAGCTGAAGAGGGAAGGCCTGGGAGTGTTGGCCGGAACCAAGTATCTTTGGCTTTATTCTCAAGAAAATCTTCCGCCTGAGAAGAGAAGATTGTTTTCCTGGTTGAAGAAGAAGCGGCTGAAGACGGCGCGAGCCTGGGCTATCAAAGAGAGCTTCAGGGAGCTGTGGGGCTATCAGTCTCTGGGCTGGGCCACCAAACACTTTGAGTCCTGGTATCCCTGGGCTATTCGTTCCAGGTTGAACCCTATCAAACAGGTGGCTCGGATGTTTCGTAAATACTTGCGGAATATTCTGACTTACCTGAAGCATAGAATCACCAATGCGGTAAGTGAAGGAATTAATTCCACTATCCAGGCAATCAAGAAAATGGCCTGCGGCTTTCGTAACCGAGAACACTTTAAAATCGCCATCTACTTCCATTGTGGCGGATTAGACCTTTACTCTGGTACCCATTAAAATGTCTGATGAACCAAAAATATTAAAAAAAAAAAGGAAAAGTTAGCTAGATTATTTGAGTTTAACCTCATTTATAAATAATATAGAGAACGCGTGCCACAAAAAAATGATAGATTTTATGCACGGCGGAGATATAATTATTCTTCAAGAGCAATTTTACTAAAAATAAATAATATCGGTTTGTGTATATCTTCGAAAGCGCATCTTTTTATGTTTGCACAGAAACCTATTGTTGTGTACTCGGCTCCAAATACTGGAATTGTTCGTTATGCTCGAGAGGGCAAATGGGCGGTTGTTGTAGACAGAAGAGATCCTAAATATCTTGCAGATATCTTCATGAAATTATTATTTGATGAGAAGGAACGATTCGCCTTAATTAAAAATGCAAGGGATATTGCAGACAGAAATCATAATCTTTCAACGATTCAAGCCAGGTTCTTAGAACTCATTCAGTCTTTGTATAGGAATTTAGATTAAAATGATGTCGATATCAATCGTTATTCTGTCTTATAATCGCTTAAAAAACTTACAAAAAAATTTAAATTTGTTGTTTAGGTCTCGCGATTTATGGAATGAGATTTATGTTATTGATAATGCTTCTACAGATGGCTCTCAAGATTTTCTTAAATCAATACAGATGAAGAACGTACATGTTATCTTACAGAGACAAAATATTGGGGTTGCCGCTGGTAGGAATGTGGGATTAAAGCAAGCTAGTGGGGATATCATTCTTTGCCTTGATGATGATGCAACTATTGAACCAACAGTTTTCGGGACTTTAGTTGACGCCTTTAAGAATTACCATTCACTCGGAGTGCTTGCTCTCCGCGTAATACATGGCGAGACCGGAGAGCCGCAAAATCCTCATGGCGATTTAAGAAAGATAGTTGCGAATTATCACGGTGCCGCGCATGCCTTTCGTCGCGAAGCGATTGAAAAAATAGGTTTTCTGGATGAGCAATGTTTTTTTGGAGGAGAAGAGCTGGATTCTTGCATCCGTTTGTATGATGCGGGCTATCTCTGTGTCTACTTTCCAGATATTGTTGCCTTCCATTACTCTTTTGATCGTCCTGGCAAAGAAGGGCTAGAGCGTTTTTTACGGTGGACGTACAATTATGCCCGTGTTCTCTATAAAAACTTTCCTGAGAACATGGCACAGCATTACGCCAATAGAATTCTGGTAGGCAGGATGTTTCATGGGGTGAGGCGATTCGGCGTTTCAGCTTTGTTCAAGATTTGGGATGCTTATCGAAAAGGCCGAATTGATGGGGAAAAACAGCACAAACCAGTTTCTAAGAGTACAGTGGATTTCTATGCGAATGAAGATCTGCGGCCTGAATTTGGCAACGTCCCGCTTTGGAAAAAAGCCCTAGCAAAGTTGAGGTGGCCATGCATTTAGTGAATTGGACTAATCAACTTGCCATTCATCAATCGGCACTTATGCGTGGATTGGTGGAATTGGGCTGGAAAGCAACGATGGTTGTAGCAGAACAGATTTCTCGCGACCGCCGTGCGATGGGCTGGGAGTTTGCTGATTTTAGGCGGCGTTAATATTGTGATGAATCCAAACAGGCGCCAAATCAATTGCCTTTTGGCAGAAGGGCAGAATACAATTCATGTTTTTGGCGCAGCAATAGGGTATCCTTGGGGGCGGTATGCTCTCTATCATGCGGCGCAGATGAGATGTCGAATGGGCCTTATGATGGAGGCAGCGGATCCAGATGGGTGGAAAGCCCCTTTTAGGTGGGTCAAGTATTCGCTGCTTCAAACACTTTTCGGTAAGCAACTGCAATTTGTGTTGGCAATGGGAGCACAGGGGGTTAGGTGGTTCAAGAAATGTGGTTTCCCATCAGAAAAAATATTCCCCTTTGCTTATATTGTAGAGAATCCTGATTATCTAATATCCAGGCCTGTCAGAGAAGACCTAAAAAGAGTGTTTCACATCTTATTTGTTGGGCAACTGATTTCGCGCAAGCGTGTCGATCTTCTCATACGGGCGATTGCTTATATTGCTGAAGATAATATTCTCTTATCTATTGTCGGTGATGGGCCAGAACACAAGCGGCTTAAGAAGTTGGCAGCTCATTTAGGTGTGGGCCACCTTATATCTTGGTTAGGTGCGTTGCCCAATGCCAAGGTACGTGAATTTTTGACAACTGCTGACTTGTTAATTTTGCCGAGCCAATATGACGGCTGGGGTGCGGTTGTTAATGAAGCATTAATGGCAGGTACACCTGTGATATGCACAGATCATTGTGGCGCGGCAGATCTGCTACAGGAGAAATGGCGCGGCGAAGTTGTACCACGGAATAACCTAACAGCACTTATTTCTGCAATCAAGCGGCGATTGGCAGAAGGTCCTATTAAGCAGAAACATCGAGAGAAAATAAAGAATTGGGCTGAATGTATTACGGGTAGTTCAGCGGCTGCGTATCTTGAATCGGTCTTTGCTCATGTCTACCAGGGCAAGTCTAGACCTAACCCGCCTTGGTGTGCTATCAAGGAGAATATCGATTGAAGACCCAGCTCCGAATTCTTCATCTTACCTCCTATGTCGGAAAGCGTTCCTTCGGCATCGGTTCCGCTGTGCTGAATCTGGCGCGAGGGCAACAAGTGCTTGGGCATCGAGTTGAGATCTGGTCATGTGATGTAAAAGAAGAAGCACGCTATTTGGAACAAGAAAACAATCTTCTTCCCAATACGATTCGCACGTTTCCTATCTTTGGGCCCAGCCGTCTTGCTTACTCTCCCAAACTGGAACGCGCAATTGCGCAACAAGCGGACGAATATGACTTGATCCATCAACATGGCATATGGACAGCGATATCGCGCTCAACAAACTACTGGCGGGTGAAGACAGGTAAACCTACGGTAATTGCACCGCACGGTTCCCTAGATTCGTGGACTCTTCGCCGTTCGATGTGGAAAAAAAGATTTGCGATGTTGTGTTACGAACGCGAGAATCTGCACAAAGCCTCCTGTCTGCACGCACTCTCATCCTGCGAAGCAGATGGGTTCAGGGCTTTTGGATTGAAAAACCCAATTGCGATCCTCCCAAATGGCATATCTGAAGAGTGGCTCCGCCAGCGTGGCGATGCACGTGCTTTCCGCGAGCGATTTAGGTTGTCAGATGAAACGCGCCTCATGTTTTTTTTGGGACGTATTACGCCCAAAAAAGGGTTGCCTTTATTGCTGCGAGCCATGTCCGCATTGCGCTATGATCTGAAGAATTGGAAATTAATTATTGCGGGTGTTAATGAATTTGGACACCAGAACGAATTGGAATCAATCGCATTTAAATTGTCGCTTGAATCACATGTACAATTCATTGGGCCATTATACGGTCAATCCAAGCGTGATGCTTTTGCAGCGGTGGACCTTTTTGTATTACCTTCTTATAGTGAAGGCGCTCCCGTGGCAATTCTAGAAGCTTTAGGTGCAGGGGTTCCTATTTTAGCAACTTGCGCAACTCCATGGCGAGAAATTGTTACGAATGGTTGTGGCTGGTTGACCGATATTTCTGTGGCAGCAATTCGGCAAGCTTTGCATGAGGCAATTCACACACCACGGGACGTATTACGCGATATGGGACGGCGTGGCAAAGCGCTTATAGCTAAAAAATACAAAATTAATTCAATCGCTGAGCAATTAATATTAATATATAGCTGGTTGTTGGGACGTAAAGAAAAACCATCGTGTGTATTTAATTAATAAAAATCAGATAGCGTGCAAGTAAAATAAGGGAATTGTGTTATAAAAGACCGAGAAGGAATTTTTTTAAATCAAGACATTTTGCTTGTTTTAAATAATTATCGGGTATCGGTGATAAAAATGGCTATTAAATCGTTTATATAAAGAAAAATTTCAATAAAAGGATTTAGGCATATGTACCGAAAAAGTAGTATATTGATAACTGGTGGCACGGGGACATTTGGAAATGCGGCGTTGAAGAGGTTCTTGAAGACCGATGTGGCACAGATTCGAATATTTAGTCGGGATGAAAAGAAACAGGATGATATGCGGAATGAATATAAAGATCCACGGATTAAATTTTATATCGGAGATGTCCGCTCACTTGAATCTATAGCGGCAGCGATGGAAGGGGTTGATTATGTATTTCATGCGGCGGCACTTAAGCAGGTACCGTCTTGTGAATTTTATCCGCTTGAAGCCATCAAAACCAATGCGTTGGGTGCAGATAATGTTCTTACCGCTGCAATTGCTGCCGGGGTAAAAAAAGTTGTTGTTTTGAGCACAGATAAAGCTGTATATCCAATCAATGCCATGGGTATGTCAAAAGCTTTAATGGAAAAAATTATGGTCGCCAAAGCGCGGTTGTGCAATCCAGAGAAGACTATTTTGTGTGGCACAAGATACGGCAATGTTATGGCCTCCAGGGGCTCTGTGATTCCATTGTTTATCTCTCAAATTAAAGACGGAAAGCCTATAACAATAACTGATCCAAATATGACCAGATTTATGATGACCATAGATGATGCAATAGATCTGGTTTTGTATGCCTTTGAAAATGCTCAGCCAGGGGATATATTCGTTCAAAAAGCTCCAGCTGCTACCATAGGTACTTTAGCTTATGCTTTGAAAAAATTATTTAAGGCTGACAACCCCATAAAAATAATTGGAACCAGGCATGGAGAAAAATTATACGAAACCCTGTTGACAAGAGAAGAGATGGCCAAAGCTGAAGATTTAGGAAAATATTACCGCATACCTATGGATGATAGAGACCTGAACTATGGTTTATATTTTACTGAAGGAAAAGCGGAAGTTTCTTTGAAAGAGGACTATAATTCTCATAATACATACCGCTTGAATGAAGATGAACTGATTGAATTACTAATGAAAGTTGATTATGTAAGGATAGAATTAGAGAGCTGGAAAAGGTAGAGGTTGAATCCAAATATGAAATCTATTCTCATAACCGGAAGCCAGGGATTTATCGGGCAAAATCTCATTTTTGCTTTAAGACGTCAGGAGAAGTATAACGTTTTAGAATTTGATATAAATAACAAATTAGAGTTTCTGGCTGAAGCAGTCAGGCGGGCAGATATAATATTTCATCTTGCTGGTGTTAATCGGCCGGAAAAAGTAGAAGAATATCAATCGGGCAATGTAGGCTTTACAGAAAAACTTATATCTCTTTTAGAGGATGCGAAAGTTAAGCCGATTGTAATTTTTAGCTCCTCAATTCAGGCGAAACTTGATAATCCATACGGACAGAGCAAGAGACGAGCGGAAGAGGTACTTATAGATTGGGCTGACAGATGTGATGGGACGGTTGCGATATTTAGATTGCCCAATGTCTTTGGGAAATGGTGCCGACCGAATTATAATTCAGCCATTGCTACCTTCTGCCATAATATTGCCCGTGGCCTGGAAATAAAGATAACAGATCCAGAGCGCGTTTTAGAACTAGTTTATATTGATGATGTCGTTAGGACATTTTTGAATTTGATAGAAAAGCCGCCAGCAAAGGGTGCCGGCTTTTATGAAGTAGAGCCAGTTTTTAAGATAAAATTAGCAGAAGTAGTTGAATTAATTAGAAGCTTTAAGGAGGGCCGGGCCAGCTTGGTGTTGCCTGATTTATCCGATCCATTTATCAAAAGACTATATGCTACCTATCTTAGCTATTTGCCAGAGAATGAATTTTCTTATAGACCAGAAATTAAAAAGGATAACAGGGGGCAGTTAGCAGAGCTTTTAAAATCACCCTGCAGCGGCCAGATATTTATCTCAAGAACAAAACCCGGAATTACCAGGGGGAACCATTATCATGACACAAAAACAGAGAAATTTATTGTGATTGATGGTGAAGCTATAGTAAGATTTCGGCATATTAAAAGCGGAGATGTAATTGAATATAGAGTGTCCGGAAATGATTTACATATAGTAGACATCCCCCCGGGATATACCCATTCTATTGAGAACGCCGGCGATAAAGAACTCATTGTCCTTTTCTGGGCGAGCGAGATTTTTGACCCTCAAAAGCCGGATACGTATCCTTTAGAGGTAAAGAATGAAAAAAATTAAGGTAATGACTGTAGTCGGCACAAGGCCGGAAATTATCCGCTTATCCCGGGTTATTGCCAAACTGGATAAATATACCGAACACATCCTTGTTCATACCGGGCAGAATTATGACTATGAATTAAACGACATTTTTTTTGAAGATTTGGGATTGCGAAAGCCAGATTACTATCTTGAGGCGGCAGGCAAAACTGCTGCTGAGACGGTAGGGCTGGTCATAGCAAAAAGCGATGAGGTAATTGCCAGAGAAAATCCGGATGCTCTGCTGGTGCTTGGAGATACCAATAGCTGCCTGGCGGCCTATTCAGCAAAAAGAAGAAAAGTGCCTATATTTCATATGGAGGCTGGTAACCGCTGTTTTGACCAGCGCGTCCCAGAGGAGATCAATAGAAAAATTGTGGATCATATAGCAGACATAAATTTGCCTTATAGCCAGATATCAAGGGAGTATCTATTAAAAGAAGGCTTCCCGGCTGACAGGATTATCAAAACCGGAAGCCCGATGTATGAAGTGCTGCATTACTATATGCCGAAGATAAAATCTTCAGGGATTCTTGAAAAATTAAATCTCAAAGAAGAAGATTACTACCTTGTTAGCTGTCATAGAGAAGAAAATGTAGATGAGCCCCGGCATTTTGAAAATTTCGTGAATATGCTTAACGGACTGGCCGAAAAATTCAAAAAAAGAATAATTGTTTCCACTCATCCACGGACCCGTAAAAGAATAGAAAATGAAGGAGCAAGGCTAAACCCGCTTGTAGAGCTATGTAAGCCGTTTGGCTTTACAGATTATGTAAGGCTGGAACTTGGAGCGATAGCCGTTTTATCAGACAGCGGCACTATAACTGAAGAATCCTCAATTTTAAATTTCCCTGCTTTGAACATTAGAGAAGCTCACGAACGCCCTGAAGGAATGGAAGAAGGGGCGGTAATGATGGTCGGATTCAATTTGCCAAGAATTATCAATGCTCTCTCTATTTTAAAAGATCAAAAAAGAGGTGATGAAAGAACTTTAAAAATTGTAAAAGATTATGATATGCCTAATGTATCAGAGAAGGTTGTAAGAATAATAATAAGCTATATAGACTATGTAAATAAAAACGTTTGGAAAGAAATAAAAATATAGGATAATTCTTACATTATAATCCCCGTTCTATGAAGATATTAATCTTAACTCAGTGGTTCCAACCAGAGCCTATGTTTAAGGGCTTGCCATTTGCCAAGGCTCTTCAACAAAAAGGTCATAGAGTAGAGGTTTTAACGGGATTTCCAAATTACCCATCAGGATACTTATACCCAGGATATAAACTGAGACTCATACAGAAAGATTTAACAGAGGGCATTCCGGTTATTCGCACTTTTCTTTATCCGAGCCATAATTCTAATAAAATTTTGCGTGCGCTAAATTATTTAAGTTTCTCCTTTTCTTCTGCTCTCGTAGGGAGCCTTTCAATAGAAAGGCCAGATGTTATTTATGCTTATCATCCGCCCGCAACGATTATGTTACCGGCATTTTTAATAAAGATTGCATATAATGCTCCAATTGTCCTTGATATTCAGGATATGTGGCCTGACACATTATTATCTACTGATATGGTTAAGAGTAAGATAATACTTAAGACCTTGGACTACACCTGCAGGCTTTTTTATGCTCTGGCTGATAGAATTGTGGTTCTATCGCCGGGGTTTAAAAAACTTTTGATCTCACGCGGTGTACCGGAGAATAAGATTGATGTTGTTTATAATTGGTGCGATGAAGAAAACCTTTTGAATAACAATTTGAAAAAAATACAGCTTCCTTGGTCAAAAGATAAATTTGCTATAGTATATGCTGGGAATCTGGGCAGGGCCCAAGGTTTAAGTTCAGTTCTAAGAGCAGCCAAAATTATAGGGGGGAAAGATAGGTCAATTCAATTTGTGTTTATTGGTAACGGTGTTGAGAAAGATGAGCTGGTTCAATTGTCAAAAGATTTAAATTTAGATAATGTTCTGTTTATTCCTCACAAAAAATCATCAGAAATAGGCTCTTTTTTAAGGGCAGCCGATGCGCTTCTTGTTCACCTTAAAAATGATCCATTATTTTCAATAACAATCCCATCAAAAACCCAGGCCTATATGGCTGTCGGCCGTCCAATAATTATGGCGGTAAAAGGAGATGCCGCAGAAATTATAAAAAAAGCAGAGGCGGGGATATGTTGTGAGCCAGAAAAACATGAAAATATTGCAGAAGCCATAATGAAATTGAAAAATATGGATAAAGAAAGACTTGAAAGAATGGGAAAAAATGGATATGACTATTATATTAATAATTTCTCTTTCAATGCTGGCGTTAATAAGTTTGAAAAAGTATTTTTAAATATACTTTTATCTTCTAGAAAAAACTAATCTATAATGCAATCAAAGCGCGGATTGGTGAGAAGAATATTAGCATCGCCCTTTTTAAAACGCCTAATTGATGTAATTTTCTCGTTAATTGGTATCTTAATATTTTCTCCCTTGATGTTATTTATATCTTTTATAATCCTGCTATCGATGGGAAGACCAATATTTTTTAAGCAAATCCGCTCAGGGTTAAATGGGAAGCCTTTTTTAATTTATAAATTTATAACGATGCTTGATCTAAGAGATGAAAGTGGAAACCTTTTACCAGATGATTTACGAATTACCTCATTAGGAAGAATATTAAGGTATTTAAGATTAGATGAACTTCCTGAACTTTTTAATATTTTGAAGGGAGATATGAGTTTAGTAGGGCCGCGTCCCACTCTACCTGAGCAAGTGTTATCATATAATGATTTTCAGAAAAAGAGACTTAGCATAAGACCAGGTTTAACTGGATGGGCTCAAATAAATGGTAATACTAAATTGAGTTGGGAAGATAGAATACTATTAGATATTTGGTATATTGATCATTGGGATTTGCTAATTGATATAAAGATAATTTATGAAACTATTAAAGTTGTCTTTAATGGAGAGCGAATAAATCCTTTAGTTTTAGAGGAGGCGAGAAAATATGCGATCCATCTTAATAGGAGCAGTTGAAAGTACGAAAATCGCCCTTGAGGTTATGATTGATAAGGGAATAAAACCAATTATTGTTACATTACCTTTGTCGCACTCATATAGGCATTCTGATTATGTAGATCTAAGGCCATATGCAGATAAATGGGGGCTAGGCCTATTAGAGACCACGAACATAAATTCAGATGAGATGATAAATGAAATTAAGAAATATCATCCAGATTATATCTTTGTTATAGGTTGGTCACAAATAATAAAAAAAGAGCTTTTAAATATACCCAAAAGAGGTGTTATTGGTTATCATCCAGCACCTTTGCCGAGAAATAGGGGGAGAGGAGTTATTCCTTGGACGATTCTTTTGGGAGAAAAAGAATCAGGCTCTACTTTATTTTGGATAGATGAAGGTATTGACAGTGGAGATATATTAATTCAACAGAAATTTTTTGTAGATGAGGATGAAACAGCTAGAACTCTTTACGATAAGCATATAAAAGTATTAAGAAGCATGATGCCCAAAGCCTTAGAGCTTTTAAAGTGTGATAATCCGCCGAGAGTTCCTCAAGATCATAGTAAGGCAACCTATTGTGCAAAAAGGACTCCAGAAGATGGATTTATTAATTGGGTGTGGTCAGCAAAAACAGTGTGGACACTCATAAGAGCGGTAACAAAGCCTTACCCCGGCGCCTTTACATATTATAAGAATAAAAAAATTATTATTTGGGATGCTAGTTGCATTGATGATAGTGTTTATATTGGTTTGCCTGGTCAAATCCAAAAAATTTCAAAAGAAGGAATAATTGTAACTTGTGGAGATGGAAAATGCCTATTTTTAAAGGAGATGGAAATCGAAGATGAAACAGAAATAGAATTGACAAAAGCTTTTAAGATCCACGATAAGTTTGGTATAACTTTTTTAGATGTTTATAGAAATATTTTAGAAATAGAGAAGGAAAAATGAATAGAATTATATTGGTTATTGCTCCTCATCCTGATGATGAGATCTTGGGCGTGGGGGGATCAATAGCAAAGTTTATCAATGATGGAAATGATATATATGTCTTGATATGTACAAAAGGATATCCTCCTGATTTTGATATAGAAGTTACGGGAATAGCTAGAAAAGAAGCTAGGATGGCCCATGAATATTTAGGAGTAAAGGAAACAATATTTTTAGATTTTCCAGCAGCTAATTTAGATAAGATACAACATAAAGAAATAAATAAAAAGATCATAGAGGTGTTAGATTATATAAAACCGCAGATTGTTTTTATACCCTTTATTGGTGATGTTCATCTTGACCATCAAATAATTTTTCATTCTTCGCTAGTTGCTTTAAGACCTATAAATTCTTTTAAAGTTGAAAGCATATATGCGTACGAAACTTTATCAGAAACTAATTGGAATGCTTCATATTTAGCAACTAACTTTATGCCCAATGTTTATATTGAGATAACAAATTATCTCGATAAGAAAATTGAAGCTATGAAATTATATAAGTCTCAATTGAGAAACTTCCCACATGAAAGATCTTTAGAAACTATAAGGGCCTTAGCAATGCTGAGGGGAAGTACTGTTGGGGTTAAGGCGGCAGAGGCTTTTGTGTTGATTAGAGAAATGATTTCACCCTGAAGAAATTTAAATTTCGATTGTATTTATGATTGAGAGTAATATTTGGGGCTGAGCGATATTCTCTTGAGTATTTAGACAAATATTCAAAGGGCAGGCGAGAAGACATAAGGTTAAACCGGGAATAACTAGATGGGCCCAGGCCAACGGAAGGAATGCTATCTCATGGGAAGAAAAATTTAAATTAGATGTGTGGTATGTAGATAATTGGAATATTCTTTTTGATCTAAAAATAATTTTTCTTACAATTATAAGAGTATTAAGAGGAGAAGGAATAAGTGCAGAAGGGTATGCAACCATGCCAGAATGTTTAGGCAAAAAAAATAAAAAGAGGAGGTATTGAAATGAAAAAATTAATAATAGTAGGAGCAGGCGGTTTTGGAAGAGAAGTAGCAGAGTGGGCAAGGCAAAATCCCGCTTATGGAACTTATTGGGAAATTGAGGGTTTTATTGATGATAATTTGAATGCTTTAAATGGATTTTCTTCAGAGCTAAAGATTATCGAGAGTATAAAAAATTGGCAGCCAGGCAAAGATCACCTTCATGTAATAGCAATAGGGAACACAAAAACAAAAAAGGCTATAGTGGAGGGCTTAATATCAAAAGGTGCTAAATTTATTTCTTTAATCCATCCGACAGTAATAATCGCTTCCTCAGCAGAAATAGGAATTGGTTCAGTAATATGTCCTTTTTCTGTTATCTCGGCGAATGCTAAGATAGGCAAGTATGTAATTATTAATTTGAATTGTGCGATAGGGCATGATGCGAAGATTGAGGATTGGTGTACATTAAGCTCTTTTTGCGATGTTACCGGCAAGGTTAAAATTGGATCAGGTACCTATATGGGAAGCCATGCAGCTGTTGTCCCTAAAGTTAGGGTAGGTTGTGATGTTAATATAGGCGCGGGGAGTATCGTTGTTACTAATATTAAAGATAATAGCAGGGTGTTTGGTATCCCAGCAAGAAGATTATCAATTTGAATTAGGAGTGAAAAAGAATATGGAAATAATTAATTTAAGTGGTGTTAGAATTGATGCTATTTATGCATGCCTGCCTGATAATGTATATGATAATGAAAAAGAAGGCGAGAAATTGTTTGGGGAGAAGACAAAAGATATTGTTAAATCTATCGGAATTAAATATAGATGCGTTGCAAATGAGGGAATTTCTTCTTTAGATCTATGTTGCAAAGCAGCAGCCGGCCTAATGAGAGATAGCTCGATTAACAGAAATAAGATTGGTGCGATTTTGTTTGTTACTTTTTCTCCAGAATATTTAATGCCAAATAATGCCATAGGTGCTCAACATAGATTAGGTTTATCAAGCGATATTATAGCGTTTGATATAAATATGGCATGTTCGGGATATCCATATGGGCTATGGCTAGCAGGGCTTATTGCCAGAATAATAAATAAGAGCGTTTTGTTATTAGATGGGGATGTACAGACGGCATATACATCAAAAATGGATAAATCGACAACCTTGTTATTTGCTGATGGCGGCACAGCAACTTTGATATCTCCAGTACAAAATGATGAAGATTGGTATTTTGCCTTTTATTCTGATGGTTCAAGGCGGAAAGCCCTTTATATCCCTGTTGGCGGGTCTTTAAATAGGATTCAACACGATGACCTTGATTATAAAGAAACGGAAGATGGAAGTATAAAGCGAAATATAGATATTGTAATGGACGGACTAGAAATATTTAGGTTTGTTGTCCAAGATGCCGCAAAGTTCATCGTAGACTTTCTATGTGCGGTACAAAAAAGGCCAGAAGAAATTGAAGCGTTTATTCCTCATCAAGCTAATATTTACATGATTAAAAAGCTCACGAAGAGGTTAGGAATAAATGAAGAAAGATTATGCATTTCTGGAGATAAATATGGGAATTCATCTTCAGCAACCATACCAGTTACGATTGTTGATTATTTTGAAAATAAGCCTATAGAAAGTGATTTAAAAAATGTTCTAATTTCTGGTTTTGGGGGAGGACTTTCAATAGGTACTGCATTAATTTCTTTGAAAAGAGACGCCTTGTTTAAATTATTCTATTATAGATAAATTGGAGGATAGATATGACATTCGAAATATCTGAACTTACTAAATTAATAGCGAATGTATTAAGAATAGATGAAAGTAAGATTGGGATAGATACGAAAAGATACGAGATAGAAGAATGGGATTCATTGGCTCACCTTCATCTAATAATTGAGATAGAAGAAAAGTTTAAGGTGTCATTTCCAATAGAAGCAATTCCTGAAATAAAAAGCGTTAAAGATATATTAAATTATCTGCCTATCAATAAATAAGCGGAAGGAGGCAAAATGAAGTTATATATTTTATCTAATATAAATGTCGATTTTATCAGTGATATCTTGCGTAACGATTATGGTTATGATGCGGTTACTGCTCCGGTTTATAATGCATGGGTTCAGCAAATACTCGATGATAATTCGGCTATTTATAGAGAGAATCCAGATGTAATTATTATTATTTTCGATGGGAATGAGTTAATTCAAGATAATTATGCGATTCAGGGCGCTATCGATTCTATTAACGATATATTTGAAATAATTAAAAAACTTATAGATAAAAATCATAATAAGTTTATACTAATTTCTAATCTAGATATAAAGCAAAGAAAAATATTATCATTAAAAGATTTTAGAATAGAAAGACAAATTGAAAATTATTGGATGAGTAAATTAGATAGTATAAAACAAGAATATTGGAATGTTTGTTTATTAGATATAAAAAAGCTGGTAGAAGAGTATGGGAGAAAGGACTTTTATTCCCAAAAATTGTGGTATCTTGCAAATGAACGGTTTTCGCCAAATGGATCAAAATTAATTGCGCTAGAAATTAATAGATTAACAAGTGCATGGAAAGGGAAAAAGAAGAAATGTATAATTCTTGATCTTGATAATACTTTATGGGGAGGAATTATAGGAGAAGATGGGATTGATGGTATAGAACTATCAAATATAAAGGAAGGGTCAAGATACCATGATTTCCAGAAGAGATTAAAAGATATGAAAGAATTGGGAATATTACTAGCTGTCGTATCTAAGAATAACTATGAAGATGTAATTGAAGTATTTAAAAAACACCCCTATATGGTCCTTAAAGAAGAAGATTTCGTTTCGATGAAAGTTAATTGGGCAAATAAGGTTGATAATATAAAATCTTTATCTGATGAGTTAAATTTATCACTAGATTCTTTTGTATTTATAGATGATAGCCCCGTAGAGCGAGAATCTATTAAAAAAATATTGCCGGAAGTAACGGTTTTTGATTTTCCTAAAGATACTTCTGAACTGGAAAGTAAAATAATAGAAAGTTATGAAGAGTATTTTTTATCGTATAAGACCACCGAAGAAGACAGAGAAAGATCCGAAATGTATAGAAGTGAGATAAATAGGAAAAAAATAAGAGAAAAAGTAACTAATTTAGAAGACTTCCTACTTTCATTAGAAATGAAGGTGTCTATTTGGAAAGCTAGAAAATTAGATGTTGAAAGGATATCTCAACTAACACAAAGAACCAACCAATTTAATCTAACAACAAGGCGCTATAGTATAATCGATGTAAATAAAATGCTCGAAGATCCAAATTATTATTTATATGTTGCATCCTTGGCTGATAAATTCGGAAACTGCGGCATCATTTCAGTAATTATAATCAAAGCGCATGGTAGTAAGGCAGAAATAGACACGTTTTTATTGAGTTGCAGAGTAATGGGTAGATATGTGGAAGATGCTATTATAGAAGCTGTAGAACAAAGATTAAGAGAAAACGGAGTGAATGAGATTTATGCACAATATATACCGACAAAAAAGAATTTCCCGGTTAAGGAACTTATTGAAAGATTAGGATATACACTTATATCAATAAAAGAGGATGGGACAAAAGACTATAAGTTAGATCTAAGTACCTTTCCAAATTGTAGAAAACTTTTAGCTAAAGTTATATGGCATGAGGATTAATTAAATGAAATTACATCATATCGGGTATGCCGTTATCGATTTAATAAATTCTTCTAAAGCCTTTTCTGGTTTGGGTTTTACTATAACAAATGATATTGTTATCGATAATGATAGGTTTGTTAATATTCTTTTTCTGGATGATGGCACAAATAAAATAGAATTAGTATCTCCTATAGCTAAAGGTGGGTCTCCAGTTGATGGTTTTCTTTCTAAAATAGGTAATGGCCCTTATCATCTCTGCTTTGAAGTAGCGTCTTTAAACGATGCCATCAGAGATTTAAAGAGTAAGCAATATATTCTAATTGAAAGTCCAGCAGCTGCCAAGGCAATAGAAAATAGAGGTGTCGCTTTTTTATATAATAAATATATTGGTATTATCGAATTAGTTGAGAAAAAGGTGGGGTAAAATGGACCATGCAGCAGAAAAGTTTATTACGAAAATGGCGGCTATATTAGAAGTGGATCCAAAAGATATTAACTTAAGTACAGATTTTAGAAATGATGTTCCCTATTGGGATTCTTTAATGGGATTCTCAGCTTTAATAATGATAGAAGAGGAATTCGGAATACGACTATCCGTAACTGAATTTATGGCATGCAAAACGCTGGGAGATCTTTTTGATAAAGTAAAAAGTATTGAGAAATAAAAATGGCAAAAGGAGCATTTTTGATAACAGGAGCTTCAAAAGGTATAGGCTTTGGCCTAGCTTCCAGTTTAATTCAATCTGGAGAAAAAGTAATCGCGACTTCTCGTTCATATGAAAAATTAAAAAATTCTTTTAAAGAGTTTATTCATCTTAATAATATAGAATTAATCCCATGGGATTTATCAGATATCAATAGTCTTGAAGAATATTCTCGGATAGTTATTGAAAAGGTGGGGCCCTTATCAGGATTAGTGCATTGTGCCGGTTTCTCGGAAATTAGGCCATTGGGTCTGGTTAACGAAAATTATTTAGAAAAAATATTCCGTATCCATTCCTATTCTCCAATAATGTTATGTTCGCTTTTTTCCAAGCAAGGTCGTTATATAAAAGACGAATTTTCGATTGTCCTTATTTCATCTTTAGCCGCTCATGAGGGAGCGCCGGGGCGTTCTGCTTATGCTGCTGCAAAAGGTTCTCTTGAAGGATTCTTAGCTCCCGCGGCTTCTGAGCTAATCCAAAGAGGAATAAGAATAAACGTTGTAATTCCTGGACTCATAAGTACCGAGATGACTAATGAGTATCTTTCTCTTCTTAGCGAAAATGAAGAGGACCAAATTCTGATAGAATATCCTTTAGGCATAGGAGAGGTTGAAGATGTTGTGGAGATGATATTATTCTTATTAGGGCCTAGATCTAAATGGATTACTGGACAAAAATTTATTTTAGATGGGGGACACCTTATAAGAAAATAATGAAAAATATTGTTCTTAATTATTAAAAAATAAGCTGTTTCGTCAAATTAACAAATAAGGAAGAACAGAGAAATGAGACTGTTGGATATGTCGGCGCCTGAACTCGATAAAGACGATATACAAGCTGTACTAGATGTTTTAAAATCAGGGTGGCTGGCTTTGGGGCCTAAGGCAAAAGAATTTGAAGAAGTAATGGCAGAATATGTAGGTGTAAAGTATGCAGTAGCAGTAAGCTCTGGAACGGCTGCGTTGCACATATTGGTAAGAGCTCTGGATATCGGCCCGGGAGATGAGGTTCTGGTGCCATCTTTTACTTTTGTATCATCGGTTAATGCAATTATATATGAAAGAGCCAAGCCTGTTTTTGTCGACATAGAGCCAGAAACATATAATTTGGCCCCTGAAGATTTAGAAGAAAAAGTTACGTCAAGAACAAAAGCTATAATGGCTGTGGATGTATTTGGGCATCCTGCCGAATGGGATGAAATATTGAGAATTGCAGATAAATACAAATTGAAAGTTATTGATGATTCATGTGAGGCTTTGGGTGCGGAATATAAAGGAAAAAAGATAGGTCAGTTTGGTAATGCCGCCTGCTTTGCCTTTTATCCCAATAAACAGATAACCACAGGAGAAGGTGGAATTATTGTCACTAATGACGAGAAGATTGATAAGCTTGCCAGAAGCATGAGAAATCAGGGGAGGGGAGAGATGGGTGCCTGGTTAGAACATGAGATATTGGGATATAACTACAGAATGGACGAGATGTCGGCGGCGCTTGGGGTGTCTCAATTAAAGAAGTTAGAAGTCTTTTTACAAAAAAGAAAAAAAGTTGCCAGAATGTATACAGAAAAAATAAAAGCTCTGGGGTGGATAAGGCCGCCAATGGTCAAACCATACGTGAGGATGAGCTGGTTTGTTTATGTGGTAACTCTGGAGAAGGGCCTGGATAGAGATTATTTTATAAAGGAACTGGAAAAAAGAGGAATACCGGCCAGGGGATATTTTTCACCCATTCATGCCCAACCTTATATCAAGAAATATGTTGATGGGGATATATCAGAATTGCCCGTAACAGAAGATATTGCTCGCAGGACATTAGCTTTACCATTTCATAATAATCTAAAAGAAGAAGAAATAGATATGGTAGTTGAAGCTTTAAAAGACATTTACAGGCATATTTAATTTATAAAAAGAATCAAGGCTAGCTATCAATAAAATTTTCTTTGGGGGAAGGAATCATATATAAATTCCATTTAAGAAGCAGGTAGGGGTCAGAAGAATGAAGCAGAAGATGGACCAGCTACTCAAGGAATTATTCCGTGTGACGGTGTGGAAGAGGCGGGCGTTTTTCTTGGTTGCTGATACTTTAATTATCGCGTTTTCGCTTTATGCTGGATTCTGGCTGAGGTTTGATGGGAGGATTCCGCAAGAAAATATTGCCAGATTTCCTTTCTATTTTTTGGTAGCCCTGGTAGTAAAGCTGGCTTTGCTGCATCTTTTCGGGATGTATGGTTTTTCCTGGCGGTTTTACAGCGTTTTGGACCAGGCCCGGCTTACTTCGGCCCTGACATTGTCTTCAATAATTTTGGCTGCAATCTTCCTCAGTTTTCGGGATTCAGAAGCTCTGGGCGGCATGCCCCGCTCGGTTCTTCTGGTGGATTATGTAATTTGCTTTGCTATTATGACCACTTTGCGGGTATCAAAACGGGTATTCCGGGAGTATCTGAGCAAAAGGGAGCGGGTGCTTAAAGGGCGTTCTCGCGTCCTGATCATAGGAGCTGGCGAAGCCGGTAACAGCATAGCCCAGGAAATGCTCAGAAATCCCGGGTCCGCCTTTGTACCTGTGGGGTTCATAGATGATGATCCGGCCAAAAAGGCACTTTCCATAAATGGAATTAAAGTACTTGGGACAAGGCATGAGGTGGCGGAAATCCTCGAAAATAACCACATTGACGAAATTCTGATTGCCATTCCGAGTGCCAGTTCCAGAGAAATCAGGGGCATTGTAGAAATTATCAGGCAGGCTGACCCGAAAAAGAAAATCAGAATTGTCCCGGGTATTCTTGAACTGGTGGACGGCCGGGTAAGCCTGAAGGATATCAAAGAGGTGAAGGTGGAAGACCTGCTGGGCCGCGAACCGGTCTCGGTTGATTTTGAAAAAATAAGAGCTTTTATTAGGGGAAGGTGCGTCCTTGTTACTGGAGCTGGGGGGTCAATAGGAAGCGAGCTGGTGCGCACGGTTCTTCAATTTGAGCCGGCTAAACTTCTGGCTCTGGACATAGACGAGACCGAGCTTTTTTATCTGGCGAACAGGTTGAAGGCAGAAGGCGGAAGGCTCGAGCCGGTGGTGGCTGATATCAGGGACTGGGCGAAGATGAAGCGGATTTTTGAATATTGCCGGCCGCAGGTGGTGATCCATTCGGCTGCCTACAAGCATGTGCCAATGCTGGAAAATTTTCCGGAAGAGGCGATAAAAACCAACGTGCTGGGGACGAAAATTCTGGCTGAACTGGCTGTAGAATTCGGGGCGGAAAAATTTGTCAACATATCCACGGATAAAGCTATTAACCCCACAAGTGTAATGGGTTCCAGCAAGAGAATCAGCGAAGAGCTATTGAGAGCAATGAACCGGAGAAACAGCACAAGATTTATCTCGGTGCGGTTCGGCAACGTGCTGGGCAGCCGGGGAAGCGTAATTCCGCTTTTTGAAGAGCAGATAAAGAAGGGCGGACCGGTGACGGTGACGCATCCTGAGATGAAGAGGTATTTTATGGCCACCTCGGAAGCGGTTATTCTGGTTCTGCAGGCGGCAGCGGCAGGAGAAGGTGGCGAAGTGTTTATCCTGGATATGGGCGAGCCGATAAGGATTGTTGACCTGGCGCGGGAAATGATTAGGCTCAGCGGCTATGAACCTGATGTTGATATTCCCATAATTTTTACCGGGATGCGGCCGGGGGAGAAGCTGTTTGAGGAGCTTCTTGGAGCAGAAGAAGGCTCGGAACCGACCGAGCACCCGAAAATATTTAAGGCAAGAAACGCGAAGGATAAATATTCAAACGGCGAAAGGCAGAAGGATGATATTTTGTTATTGGAGAAAGTGAGCCGGTTGATTGAGATGAGCACCAATTCAGCCGGGAAGGGTGAAATCATCGCATTGATGAAGGAAATTGTTCCAACCTACAGCCGAAAAACGGAGGTGACTCAGTAGCATAAAGTTTTAGCTGAGAGAGCAGCCAGGGGATACGAGCTGTTTTCTGCCTGGATAAAGGCTAAGAAGACGGGGCAGGAAATAGTTTGTGTCCCCTTTTTTATTTTCGGGTGAATTTTTTAAGAGAGCTGAGGGCGTAGGATTTAAGAAAGGCAAAAGAATCAAGGTTGAAAAGATGGCTCAGAGCAAAGAACGGGATGGCGGAGACAATGCCCACGACAGCGACTTTAATAGTCAGGGAAATAAAAGCGTGGAGCGAGGCGGCTGAAGTGTTCTGGAAAATAGGCATAGCAAAATAGCAAACCAGAGCGATGGGAATGGAGCTTATGATTATCTTTATGGTTTCTGAAGCGAGAGCGCGCGGGAAAGGATTGAGGTATTTTTTGAGATAAAAGATGTAAAGGACAAAATTTAAGATCATTACAATGGAAGTAGCCAGAGCAATGCCAGCAGCCCCCATCAGTTTAGATAAAATTATGTTTAAGATGATGTTCAAGACAAGACAGATAGTGCTGATAATGACCGGTGTTCTGGTATTTTTGAATGAATAGAATACATTAGATAATATGGGGGATGTCGCATAAGCGAAAAGACCTATCAAATACATCTGAAGGACTAAAGATGTGAGGGAAGTTGCCTTTTGGTCAAAGGCGCCGCGCTCAAAGAACAGGCGAACGATGGGCTGAGCCAGGAAAAAGAGAAAAAAGGTAAAAGGAATAATGAGGTAAAAAGAAACGCCGATGGTCCGGTGCAGGCGCTCTTCATACTCATGGCGGGCAGAGCCGTTGAGGGCCAGTTCGGAGAAGGTGGGGAAAATGGCGGTGGCGATGGGGTATGCCAGGAGGCTCAGCGGGATGTTCCAGACGCGGGCTGAGAAGTTAAGGGCGGCGATGGAGCCAGCATCCAGGCCTGAGGCGATGGTTTTGTCCACAATCTGGTTGAGCATAGATAGGCCGCCGGAGATAACCAGCGGCATAAGCAGGAGGGTAAACTGCCGGATTTCAGCCCAGTCCACCTGGCGGTAGCTTAAAGTATGGAAAAATTTATAGCGCCACCAGAGGACAAAAAACATAGCGAAAAAGGCCAGAGAAGCGTTGAGGAGCTGGCCGACTGTCCAGCTATGAAGACCAAGCGAACGATGCAGGAAAAAGAGAGAGAAGACCAGGGCTACGTTGCCGAGGAACGTTACAAATATGGGGAAGAAGAACTGCTTTTCAGCCTGAAGGAGCCCGGTGAACATACCGGTAAGGACGGTGAACAGGCCCGCAATGAGGAGATAGCGGGTCAAGGTGACGGCCAGGGCGAAGCGCTCGCCGGTAAAGCCGTAAGCGATGATGCGGACGCAGGCCGGGGCAAAGATGAAGATGAAGATAGAGACGGCCAGGAAAATGGTGCCCCAGACGGTAAAGGCCGAGTTGACAAAGCGCCGGGCAGCCTCGGCTGACTGGGATTTTTTTTCTAAATAATAGGGGATGATGAGAACATTAAAGCCGTTGGCAAAAAGCCATAGGATGGAAGTGGGAATTATTAGCGCCACCAGAAAGGCATCTGTGGTGCCGGTGGCTCCGAAATATTTGGCAACCAGAACTTCGCGGAAAAAGCCGAAGAATTTGCTGATAAACGAGATGACAGCAATGAGCAGGGCCGCCTGAGTTACCGTCTGCCTTTTTAGAACAGCTGGAATATCCATCTTTTCCTGTGCCTTACCTTATTATTTAACCTCTATCCTTATCCCACCATCAGTATCAAATCATAACTGGATTAAATTTAAGGGAGGTATTCTATCAAAAAACGGGCGGGAATAAAACGGGGGACAGACTGGGGACACGAACTGCTTTTAGCAGAATGATGAAGCCCAGGATCAGACAGAAAGCAGTTCATGTCCCCGTAAGAACGGGGGACACGGAAAATCGGGACAGCCTACATTTTTCCGATTTTTCTGGATTTTTCGGGTAAGTTGTTGTTAGCAATATATATGGCAAAATTATCTTGACTTTTGGCCCGTGGTGTTGTAAATAACAAAAAAGGTTGCTCGGGAGGATGAAATGATTACCCTGAGAATGTTTAAATCCCGCCTGTTATTAACCCTGGTTCTGAGTGCGTTTACTCTGTTAATTATGCCAGTGGAGGGCTTTTCGCAGACCAATAGGACTGGCCGTGGCGGAGCCCTGGTCGGATTCATTTACGGCAGCGACCAGAAGACACCGGTCAAGAATGCTGTGGTCAAGCTGCGCCACGTGGATAATGGGCAGGAATTCTTCAGCTCGCCCACCGATGCCAACGGAGCCTATAAGATAGAGAACTTGAAAGAAGGAAAGTACGTCCTGGGCATAACTGCCCCGGACGGCGATTACAATTTTGGATACGTTGTCAGCGTTAAGGAAGGCGAAATTGGCAAGCTCAGCCTGGCCCTGATGCGCGGCGAGATTGCCCCTATGGGCCAGAACCAGCAGAATTCGGGAGAGAGCAAACCGTCCTTCTTCTATACTCCGGCTGGCATAGCTGTCCTGATGGTTGCTACAACTGTAGCGCTTTACGGTGCCTTCAAGCTAATGGAAGGAAAAGAAGAAGCCTCCCCGTCCAAGAAGTAGTAGAAGGGCAGAAAAAGCGGGACACCCTACATTTTTCCGATTTTTTTATCCTGGCCCCGACCGTAACGGGGGACACGAACTGCTTTTAGCAGAATGAAGAAGTCCAGGATCAGGCAGAAAGCAGTTCATGTCCCCGCCACCCATGGCCCCGGCGGGAACTGGGGACACGAATCCATTTCGCAGAACTGGGGACACGAACTGTTTCATAGAGAATAGACTTTAATAGTGCACTGCTGAGGAAGCAGTTCATGTCCCCGGAAAAGGCATCATGTCCCCACTAGAACGGGGGACACGAACTGTTTTTAGCGGAATGAAGAAGCCCAGGATCAGGCAGAAAGCAGTTCATGTCCCCGGAAAAGGCATCATGTCCCCGTTATTTGAGGGCGGCCCGGGTGAAAATATAGTCGGGGATCCGGGCGTCGAATTCAATTGAATCAATCACGAATTCTGTGCCTTCGCCGGCTTTCAACGTGTCCTTGAAAACAGCCCGGTCGGGCACCCAGCGCTTGCCAAACCGCTTCAGGCTCAGGACTTCGGTCTTCTTGAGCAGCGTCCCGCCTCTGGCATAGCGTTCTTCCCGGACCACCACGAACCGCTCCTTATCCACCCACAACTTTCGCTTTGGGTAAGCTACGTCCTCTGACCTGGCAGCAAGCTCCAGCACCCAGCAACTGACCTCTGTTCCCCTGGCGACCACGTCGCCTGACGCCCTGGTCTGACTCGCCTGCGGTGAGGTCATTTCTCTGTTGATTTCAGGGGCTTTATTTTCTTCTAATCCTGTTCTCAGATTCTCATAACTCCAGTTTTCGTATCCTGGTTCTCCTGAGAGCTCAACCTCCGCCGGCCCCGATACCAGATAATGATTTGAGAATAGTTTGCCGCTTCCATTGCTTCCCACGCTAAGTCCCGGCACATCTTTTGCCTGCTCCGAACCGAGCCCTTCGCCCAGCCTGATCACCTCTTCGCCCGCTAACTCGGCCGTGTAGGAATTGGAAAGCCGCGGGTCTTCCATCATATCCTCATAGCTCAGGTCGGAGCCCATCACCGACTGCCGCAGCATATGTCCGGAAATGAGGATGGTCCGCTCGGTCCACGGTGAATACATCCAGAGCTGGTTCCCGAGCTTAAGCATCTTGGTTCCGCGCTCCCGGGGCGGCGCCAGATATTCGGTAAAAGCCTTTTCCGTACCCTGTATGTATGACTTAAACTCCACCGTGCGCGATGTCCGCCGCAGATGGATTATCATCTTGGCTGTCATAATTTTATTGTCGGCCGTGATGTTGTCATCAACCCGCTTTAAGATATCCTGACCGCTCAATTTTTGGGTTTGAGCCGCAGCCGGCAGCGCGAGAACCAAAGCCGAGAAGAAAAGCACAGCAGCCAGGGCAGCGGTCGCAATTAGAAGCAGAAAATCTATGAAATTATGTGCCCCGCGCGTCTTTAGAGCCGGATAAACTTTTGGCTTCGGCTTCTGCCGGGCGGAATTATCAGAAAAAATTTTGTCAGCAAATATTTTCATCTTTTCTCCTCCTGAGTTCCTGCCAGCTGGCGGATTTTTGCTGTTTCAGGACAGTTGGTCTGGGGCGGATTGGGCTGAGGCAAGTGGGTCTGGGGCAGGTGGGTATGAGAAATTTTGGTAGGTGGTAGATTGGTCTGGGGCAGGTTGGCCTGAGGCAGCCGGCGAGTAGGCTTCTGTTTAGACGGCCTGATTAACAACATTGAATTCTCCGTGAAAGAATAGGGGCTGTGTGGAGCTTCGTCGCCGGCGTGACTTAAAATGGCGGCTCGCGCTGGCTTTGGGGTAGAGCTGGAGGCAGGCCGTGAGCCAGCTGCTGAGCCGGGCTCTGACCAGGCCCCTGAACAAGCCGCTAAACCGCGCCTTGAAGCATACCTTGAACCGCGCCTTGAACCGCGCTTAAAGCCAGATGCTGTGCCAGCCCATGAGCCGGTTCCTGAAGAAATTCGTGAGCAATCCCCTGAACCAGACTGTAAGCCAGCCGCTGTGCCAGCCCGTAAGCCAGCCCTTGGAACAGCCCCAAATACAGCCCTTGTGCAAGCCCCGGAACTAACCCTTTTGCCAGAGTTTAAAGCTCCGGCCACGCTGGCCATATATGAATGATTGTTCATATAACAAGCCTCCTCAGGCCCATCCGGCGCGCCGGCCGGTGCTGCCTCCATCTGCTGATCTGGTGGCTTCTACCACAGGCTGTAATTTGTAGTTCTCTCCATAGCTTTTTGACTCAAGCTGGCTCGTGTTCGCTCAAACTTGCTCGCGCAGGCTCGTGCAGCAGCAGCCTAGCTCGATTTGCCCCATGTTCGCTCAACCTACACCATGCTCGCTCAACCTGCTTCAGGCCTCAAACTCCTTCATCAGAGTGGCTGTCCTGCGCCTGAAAACCCCGAGGCCGGCGATGGCGGTGCCGAGCACGGTCGCCAGCAAACCCGGGATAAAGCCAATCACGTAGCTCAACCAGGTTACCTGGGCTTTAATCATGTTGGTCATCATCATTTCGGAAGACTTGGTAAAGGCTTCGGCATTGATACCGTAGGTCTGCAGGTAGTAGGAAATAGCCAGGCCGAGGGCTGTGCCCAGGGCCGAGCCCACCAGGCCGATTACGACAGATTCGCCGATGAGTGAGGCGTAAAGGTGCGGCCTGGTTTCGCCCATAGCCAGGCGGAGGCCAATCTCGCCGTAACGACGCAGCGAGCCCATGAGACCGGCATTCCACAGCACTATGGACATCACGGCCACGAAGACCGCAACCAGGACAAAGGCATAGATGTCATAAACGGCAATCATATCGGCCAGCCCGCCCTGCTGGCCGAGGGTTAGCATGACCGGCTGAAGTTCAGGGTCTGGACTTGCGGGGGCGGTGGGTGCGCTCCCTGCCTGGGCTTCAAGGTCCGCGCCGGCCATTTTCTGGTTGAATTCCCGGGCAAGGCGGCTGGCTGAGCTGGCCTGGTAGAGGAAATTCGGGAAAAATCCGAAGATTTCGCCGGCCGCATCTTCCATGTCCAGGAATTGCTGGATGTCGGCCAGGTCGGCTATGACCAGGCCCTTATCGAGCGGCGTTATGCCGAAGCGAATGATGCCGGCGGCCGTGAAATCGGCTATGGCCAGCGCGCCGGTCATGGTGGAGCTGATGATGGTTACCCGGTCGCCGGGTTTTATGTTGAGCGAGCGGGCCAGTTCGGAAGGAACCAGGATTTCCCGCGGCTGCTGCGGCAGGTGTCCGGTGATAAGGGCTTTTTCCAGGTTTAAGATTTTTATTTCTGGCGGCCTGGTTGGAAAATCTGTTTGATTGGAATTACTTGAATTATTTTTAGGAGATTTCCCGGCCGGGTCTTCCGAAGGTGTTAGGCCGGGTCCTATGTATTTTCCTTGCCCAGCGCTTGGAGTTGAACTGTCAGCAAGACTGACTAAGGGTGAATTTTCTAAAGGTCCCATGTTGGCAGGCGTTTCGACTGGTCCTGAAAACCGGGGGACAGCTTCTGTGCCCGCCTGGAATTTTTGATAGTTATAAAGATTAGTGCTGCCCCGAGTCAAAGTGTCATTATCAGCACTTTTTAGAAGTTCAACGGCCAGGCCGGTCATCGGGCCCTGAGCCCGGGTTTCGCCTTTCTCGTCGGGCACATCAAGGAGGCCGGAAAAACGGATGCGCGGAGCCCAGATGAAATCAGGATAATCAGCGCGGTGGCGGGCCAGAAGGCTGGAAATTTCTGTCAAAGCCAGGTCGTTGGGCAGGAGTTCAGCTTCTCCGGCGTAGCCACGGGTAGTCACTTTCAGGTGGCCGGTCTGGTAGCGGGCGCTGGTATCTATGAAATTGTTCTTGCCACCCTGCATGTAGCTGTAGAAAAAGACGGTGAGCGTGGCCCCGGCAGCCACGACCAGGATGGGAAACAGACTTCGGGTGCGGTCGCGCAGGACGCCTTTTATGATGAAATTAATCATTGCAATTTCCCCCTGAGGGCGTCGGTGGGTCGCAGCCGGGACAGCCGGCGGGCCGGCATGAAGCTGATTAACGCGGTGAGGGTCATTATCAGGATGACCGTGCCGATGATGATTCCGCCGGTAAAGACGGGGACGAGGCGTTCGCCGAGGGCGATTCCGAAGCTGTCAAAGGCCTCGGGCATTTTCCAGCCGGTGCGGGCGAAGGCGGAAAGGAGCGGGTAGCCGTAGAGCGCGGCCAGGATGGCAGCCAGGACGGCCTGAAGGGTGCCTTCCAGGGTGAAAAGCAGGACAATCTGGCGGCGGGTGAGGCCGAGGGCCACGAGGGTGCCGATTTCTTTGAGGCGGTGGAAGATGTTCAGGACCTGGCTGTTGAAGATGGCGAGAAGGGCCATGAAAAGCAGGATGATGTAGACGGTGGTTGCGCCGACGGTTTTGGCGGCCACGAGCTGGTCTATGTCGCGGAGCAGGAAGCGGAGGTCGCGGTAAACCCAGCTGTCGGCGGATAGGGTGGAAGGTGGGGCAGCGCCGGGAGCCAGGGTGATGATGGTGGCCTGGGCGGGCAGGCTAGCCATTGCCTGGAGGTCGGAAAGGGGAATCCAGACCTGGCCCGAGTCCACTGACTGGACGATGGTCCGGAAGATGTGGACGATGCGGATGGCGCGGGCGTCAAAGGCACCGTGGGCGTTGCGCCAGCGCAGGATGACCGTGTCGCCGACAGAAAGGCGGGCCGTGGTGGCCATGCGGGTGCCGATGAAAGCCGGAATTTCGTCGGGGATTGAAGCCGCTGCGCCGATGCGGCCAGGAAAGAGAGATGAAGCTGATTGGTTTATTATCTGCGTTGCCGCATTCTTGCTTGAGGTTTGGTTAAGAGGGGATGCAGGAGAGCGTAAAGCGGCTTGGTGGAAATTTATTGCTTTGTGGTGGTGTTCAGAAGCTGAATCTGGCTCGGCCAGTTCTGGCTTGAAGGCTTCCTTGTAACTTTCTGATTCAGACTCTTTATCATCCTGGGTTGCAGGCCGATCTGAGATGGGGCCGCTTGTCGGCCGCAAGTCGATCGAGCTTTCGGGCTTCTTAGGGAGAGGCCGGAAATGCCCGGAGCTTGCCCTTTTTTGTTCTGGAACGATTATCTCTTCGTCGCTGACCAGGAATTGGGAAGGTAACTTCAAGATGTTCTGAGCCGGGTCTATGCCCTTGATGAGGACGGGAAGGAAGCGGCCCTGGGGGTAGAGCGTGCCCTGGATGATGAGGATGGGTGTGGCCTGGCCGGCGGCGATGAGGGGGAGGAACTGGTCGGGGATGGGGCCGTGGGCGTCCTGGATGGTCAGGGGATTGTAGGGGTCGTAGGCAGAGTGCCAGAACTGGCCGCCACCGTATTCGGCTTCAAGGCTGGCCCGGGCGGCCTGGTCGCCCATGCCGCGGAAAAGACCCTGACCGGTGATGATGACCACGAAGGTGAGGGAGAGGACGACGACGTTGAGCCAGGTGCGGAGGCCGGCGCTGAGCAGGTTGCGGATGGCTAATTTAAGGAGCACTTTCATGGTCGTTTGTCCGAGAAACGGGGGATACAATACTCTGTCCCCATTTTTATTGGTGCTGGCTTCAGGGCCGGGGTTTTTCCTGCTGCCTGCTTTATTTGTTCCATGGCTTTTTTCTGTCTTTCCTTCCTTTCATCCTTCCTTTCTTCCTGCCTTGCGTCGTTTCTTCCTTACGTCCTTACGTCCTTCCCTTCTCCATTGCGTCGTTTCTTCCTTAGGTCCTTACGTCCTTTCTTCCTTTTTTCCTTCTATCTTTTCTAATATGCATCCTTTCCAATTTAATATCGAGCAAAAATTGTTGCCGAATGGTCATGAAGAGTTACTAGAAATTGGGGAACGAGTATTGTGTCCCCCTTTTTCTTCGTCGGCGGCGACGCGGCCGTCGAACAGGGTAATTTTGCGGCGGAGGTAGCGGATGACCTTTTCGTCGTGGGTGGCGAAGAGGAAAGTAATGGAAAGCTGGCGGTTGAGGTTGAGCATGATGTCCAGGATGTTGAAGGAGTTCTCGGCGTCGAGGTTGGCGGTGGGTTCGTCGGCGATGATGATGGCCGGCTTTTTGACGATGGCCCGGGCGATGGCCACGCGCTGAGACTGACCGCCCGAGAGCTGGGAGGGGCGGGAGCGGGCGCGGTCGGCGAGTCGGACCCACTCCAGGGCTTCCATGACGCGGCTGCGGCGTTCGGAGGGCGAGAGACCGAGGAGGAGCAGCGGAAATTCTACGTTTTCGTAGACGGTGTAAATCGGGAAGAGGTTGAAGGTCTGGAAGATGAAACCGATGTGCTGGCGGCGGAGCTGAGCGGCCTGGGGGGCGCTGAGGCGGGAAACGTCGGTGCCCATGATGATGGCCGTGCCGGAAGTGGGCGTGTCGAGCGTGCCGACGATGTTGAGGAGCGTGGTCTTGCCGGAGCCGGAGGGCCCGACCAGACCGGCGAATTCGCCGCGGCTGAAGGTAAGCGAGACCCGGTTGAGGGCGGTGATGTGGTGCTCGCCCATGGGATAAATTTTGGTTAGGTCAACGGTCTGGATTACCGGCTCAGCCATGTTCACCTCCTGGGTAAGGGGCAGAAGCAGGGGGATAAGGCCACCCTGTCCTTCCCTTTAGAGATTATAAAACAAAAAATAAACAGGGACACCCAATAAATCGGGACACCCTACATTTTTCCGATTTTTTGCGGCGGAGAAAATCGGGACACCCTACATTTTTCCTAATTTTTTATAGCGGCATGATGTTGCCGCCCGCACGGCAGAACGGGGGACACGGAGAAAATCGGCAGAAAATCGGGACACCCTACATTTTTCCGATTTTTTGCCCTGAGCGATTATCTGTGTCCTTTTAATGTCCCGGGGAAAAATCCTGAGAACCTACCCTTTTTTTGCAATTCTCGTCGCCATGGGTAAGGCAGGCGATGGTTTGTGGCATCTTTGGGCAAATCCATCCTGATGAACTGGTGAAAAGGGGCGTACTTATTAATCAGATAAATAAGGGCCTGCAAGTAAGGGCCTGATGCACCTTCTGGCCCCGCACATGGCATGTTAGCTGATGAGGAAATAAGTAGGACGCCCCTGGTTTTCCGGGTATCCCAGGTGTTCGATTTTTTCAGCCGCTTGAATGAGGTGATGCCTTGGAAAATTCGGAAAAATCTAGGGTGTCCCGATTTTTAGGGTGTCCCGATTTTTACCGATTTTTAGAAGTTGTAAAGGAGCATGAGCTGGAGGCCCTTGCCGGCGAAAAGGTTGGCCTGGCCGGCGGGCAGCGTGGCGAAGATCCTGTATTCACTGGGGTTCCAAAAAGCCATCAGGTTTAGTGACCAGCGGTCGTAGGTGCGCTGCCATCTGACAAAGCTGTATAAATCATGGTTGCGGGTGTCAAAGAAGGCAATTGCGGAAAAGTGGTCCAGCGGAGTGAGCGGGTATGAGGCCGAGGCCGCTAAAAAGCGGGTTCGGAATGGTGGAAAAGCATCGCCCGCTAAGGCCCCTTCAGACATATCGCTCTGAAAATATTCTCCGAGAAGATGGAGACCGTTACCGACAGCAAAAGTATAATCCAGGCCAAGGGTGAGGGCGCGCTGCCAGGGAAAGATGAGATGGGGCGAGCGCTGGTTGGTTAGCGTCGCCTCAAACCACAGGCCGATGCCCAGGTCCCATTTCCCGTCAACCGCCAGGCGGGTTTCAGGAAAATTGAAAATCGACGGAGCGCCGGCCACAACAGGAATCAGAGCGGTCGCAGGATTGGAAGAGTCGTAACGGCCGTGCCGTTGGTGAATGGAGAAACCCAGCGCGCCTTTGCCAGCCGGCACCTGAGCTCTGGCGCCGAGTTCGGGGCGGCGTTTTTCGGTGCCCAGAAACTCCCAGCCTTTAGGGTCGTCGTTTCCGTAGAGAAGCCAGGCCCAGAGGTTGGTCCGGGTTGAGATGTAGGTGCGTAGCAGCAATCCATAAACGCCATCGGTGAGCTGAATGGGATCACGGGGGTCTATTCGGTCAAACCACATCAGCGGCCGGAGCAGTGAGGCCGACCCGAAGCTTATCTTCTGCAGGCCGAGGCGGGCTTCAAATCGGCTGGTCGAATATTTCAGGCTCAGCCGGTAGGGTTTTACCTGACTACGAAATTCATTTTCCTGGGCCCGCTGAACGGTCAGCGTGCCCCAGATGTTAAGCGAGAGCTCAGCCGTCAGATGCGATGAGCCCGATAAGGAAGTTGCTGGCGAAGAAGGAAGCGGCTGGAAAGGCGGTTGAGAAGGCAGCTGAGAAGGCAGCTGAGAAGGAGAAGTTCCTGCAGGTTTATGCGTATTTGGGCAATCTGCCGAAACATTGTCTGAGTCAGCGCGGGCAGCTTCAATTTCTGGTGACCTGAATGATGAGCCTGGGGACTCGGGCGAGATGAAGAGGAGTCTGGCCTTTTCCGGGGCATGATTGTTCTGAGTGGTCTTGGTATTTGAAGTGCGGGCGAGGGCAAGCGGAGCTGACGGAGAGTAAAGATATGAATTAATGGCAGCTTTATTTGCCCGGCTCTCCTGCTTATCAAACAGGCCGACGCGGGGGGCGGTCAGCGGTGGGGAATCTGGACTCTGATAGCTATCTGCTCCGGGAGCTGGAGGGTTAGTCGGGTTATTGACATCTTTTGCTGCGGAAGGTGTCATAGGGAGGGAAAGGTTTTGAGTTCCGAGCCGGACATCCAGGGCAAATTCAGGCAGAAACCTGAATCCGAGCTGACCCTGAGTGGTATCGCCGCGGGAATATGTTCCCCAGCCAGCGAGCAGGCCGCGAACATCAGGCTTGATAGAATTATGGGCGGAGGCTGGCATGAAAAGAGCTGGCGTCAAAGAAAATAAAAGCAGCAAAATTAAGACGGGCAGCTTTCGCGGGCGCATCTACCAATTATTTTAGCACAGGAAAATCGGGACACCCTACATTTTTCCGATTTTTTGCCCCCAAATAAATCGAATAAATCGGGACACCCAATAAATCGGGACACCCTAGATTTTTCCGATTTTTTTCATTTTTTTTGATAAAAAAGGCCTGCCGCCAGCGTCTTATATTTCGTAATGCCGAGAATTGCAAGGCTTGTTATCCCCGACCTGCCGCATCATGTTATTCAGCGCGGCAATCGCCGTCAGAATGTTTTCTTTTGTGATGAGGACAAAATTCTTTATCTCAAAATACTCAGATTTCAGGCCAGGCAGGAAAAGGTAAAAATATGGGCTTATTGCCTGATGGACAACCACGTGCATTTGATCGCTGTTCCGGCGACTGCTGACGGGCTGGTCAAAGCCATCGCTGAGACCCATCGCAAATACACCTGGCTCATCAACGTCCGAAACAATTGGAGAGGGCATTTCTGGCAGGGGCGATTCATTTCTTACCCGATGGATGAGGCTTATCTATATAGCTGCGTGAGATACATCGAGACGAACCCGGTTCGGGCAGGGTTGGTGTCCAAGGCAGAGGATTACCCCTGGTCGAGTGCCCCGGCCCGTGTTTTTGGTCATGATGACCCGGTGCTGAGCCCGATACCGTTGGCCAGGGAGATCAAAGATTGGGGTGCCTATCTGAGGCAGCAAGAAAAGGAGGAGGAAATAGAGGCCATCAGAAGGAACCAGGGCAACGGTCGCCCGCTTGGAAGCGAGGAGTTTATAGATTGGCTGGAACAACTGACCGGAAGATGTTTGAGAGCCCGACCGCGGGGGCGACCGCCCAAATAGGTACAATTGGCAAAAAGGGCCAGATAGATAGGATAGGCTAAAGAGATAGGATAGGCTGAAGAGATAGGATAGGCCGAAGGGAAGGAATAGACTTAATAGGTCAAATGGGCTAATTAGACGGGATAGGCTGAAGATCCGGGATAGATTAATTTCCGGGATGCGCTCAAGAGACGGGGTAGATCGAAGAGCCTAAATATAAGGAATAGACTTAACAAATCAGACAAGCCGAATAGACGGAAATAATAAATAAACTAAATAAACTATGCTGACCAAATAAACTGGGTTGATCAACTGGGCCAGAGAGGCCAACCAGGCCAAATCTACCAAGCTGACCAGATAGACGGAGGCGGCCAGATAGGCCAAGCAGGCCAAATATACTAAACAGATAAAATAGACAGCATTTACCAGATAGACCAATTAGGCCAAATAGAAGAAATAGAGTAAAAAGTCTAAATAGAAATAAATAAGAACCGGGAAGAAGTTCGGGTGTTGGGGAATGGGGAGAGGGGGGATTGCCGGAGATGCGGGAAATGCGGAGAATGCGGGAGATGAGAAGGATGGGGGAAATGCGGGAAATGCGGGAGATGAGGAGGAAATTGGTAGGAAATTAATTGGGGCGATCAGGCGGAAAATGGGGGAGGTAAGAACTTGGGGCGATTGGAGGCGAATGGGGAGATTGTGATTGTGGCGAGATTGGGGAATGATTGAGCAGCTAGCGGGAATTTCAGCGAAAAATTAGGGGAGCTTGGGGGATTTAGCGGGAAATTGGGGGGAATTAAACGGGAAATGGCATGAGTAATCGTAAAAAAATTCGGAAAAATCTAGGGTGTCCCGATTTTTTTGGGTGTCCCGATTTTTTTGAAATGCTGCGCAGGTTGTTGGAATGCAGGGTGCGGTGATATAATCGCAAAGGAGGAGAGCATGGCCCGGTCGATCATCATCATTGGCGCAGGGATGGGCGGGCTCGCCGCCGGCGTCTACGGACAGGCGAGTGGATTCGAGACGCGCATCTTCGAGATGAACGCCGTCCCGGGGGGTCAGTGCGTCTCCTGGAAACGTGGTGGCTACACCTTTGACGGTTGCATCCACCACCTCTTCGGCTGTTCGCCCCGGTCGAAAATCAACGGACTGTGGCGGGAGCTGGGGGCCATGCCGCGTGAACTGGTCAGGGTCGATGAGTGCACGAGCGTCCTCTCGCCGGATGGCCGGCTCTTCCGCGACTACTACGATCTCGAACGTCTCGAAAGCCACCTCAAGGAGTTAGCACCCGGGGACGCCCGCGCCATAGACGATTACCTCCGGGCCTGCCGGTCGTTCGCCGGGACTGACATCTTTGGCGACCTCATGCTCGGGTCGGCGGCAGAGAGGGCTAAGGCCTTCGTGGCGATGGCTGCCCGTTTTAAATGGGTCTTACCGTCGATGGAGAAGTTCGGACAGCGCTTCCGGGATCCTTTCCTGCGACGGGCCTTTCCCCTCCTCGTCTACTCGGCGCCGTCGGTCCCCTTGATGCTCCATCTGGCGCGGCACGCCTATGGCCAGATCGGGGACATTCAATGGCCCGTGGGAGGGGCGCTCCGGTTCGCTTTGTCGATCGAAAGGCGTTATAAAGAGCTCGGCGGAGAGGTCGCCTACAACAGCAGAGTCGAGAAGATACTGACTGAGAACGGGAGGGCGATCGGGGTAAAGCTCGCCGACGGCAGCGAGCATCGCTCCGACGTCGTCATCTCTGACGCCGATGGCCGCAAAACGATCATGGAGTTGCTCGAAGGCCGTTTCATCGACGCCAAGGTCCGGAAGGCCTGCGGCGAACCTCCCGACACCACGGCCTGGTCGGTCCATGTGTTCCTGGGAGTGAAGCGTGATCTCTCGGCTGAGCCGTCGTCAATGATCATGCTTCTAGACGAGCCGGTCGAGATAGCCGGGCACCGGTGCGAAAGCCTGGAGATGCAGATCTTCGGCTTTGACCGGACGATGGCCCCGGCGGGCAAGGGGGTCATCAAAGTCGAGCTTTTCTCGGATTACTCGTACTGGAAGGTGATGGCGGGGGACAGGGCCCGCTACGAGGATGAGAAGGCTTTTGCGGCGGACAGGACCATCGCCCTGCTTGAGCGCCGCTTCCCCGGTCTGAGGGAGCAGGTCGAGGCGGTCGACGTCCCGACCCAGTTGACCTGGGAACGCTATATGGGCGGAACCCACGGCTTCGCCAACATGCCGTCGAAGAAGGTTTCTTTCTGGGCCGGGGTGCGGGGCGCCGGCGGCGACATGACGCTGCCCGGGCTCGACCGATTCTATTTTGTCGGCGTTTGGTCCAGCATGCAGGGGTCGCTCTTCGGCAACGCCCTGTCGGGGCGGCGGGCGATCCAGGCTCTCTGCCGCCGGGAGGGGAGGTCGTTCGTCGCGCCCAACGCGTGACCGCGAAAAATCGGGACACCCTACATTTTTCCGATTTTTGAGAGGGAGGTTCAATTAAAAGCGCATTTTTAATATAATCAAGCCCTGTGGCCGGATTCGGGCCGCGGTTCGGAAACGGGGACGTAAATGGATGTCCCCAGAATGTGTCCACCGTCTTGAGGTGCGAAAATGAGACAGAATCAGGGCGAAAACCACAGTGATAATCGGAATCAACACCAGGCGAGAAGCCAGAATGAGCCGAATGGCGCGGGCCGGGTTTTTAAGTTTAAGCCTTTTATTTCTTTTCTGACTGTCTTCAGCTTTTTGCTGCTGGCGTTTTCAGGATTCATTCTTTATATCCGTCCGGAAGGCAGCCTGGCCAGGTGGGTTGGCTGGCGGGCGGTCGGGCTGGACAAGGGCGGCTGGGAGACGGTGCACATCGTTTTTTGCACGCTGTTTTTGCTGGCTGGCATCGTTCATCTGGTCCTGAATTTTAAGGCTATCGTCATTTACCTGACGACTGGAATCGACAGAACGCGGAAGAACCTGCTGGAGATGATAATCGCCGTGGTGGTGGTTGTGGGGCTGTTGCTGGTGGCTGTCTGGAAATTGCCGCCTGGCTCCTGGTTGATGGCCGGCCGGGCTCAGTTCAAGAATCATCCGCGGGCTATGCGCCTCCAGCCACCGGCTGCGGATTTTGAAAAGCAATCGCTGAGGCGGGTGGCCGAGCATTTCGGTCAGGCGCCGGACAGGGTGCTCAGAGAACTGCAGGCGCGCGGGCTCAAGGGGGTCAGCCTCGAAAGTTCCCTGGAAGAGGTCGCCCGTAAGAACCAGATGACCCCGCAGGAGCTATACCTGTTGATCCGCGCCTATTAAGAGGGGACACCTGCAGGTGTCCCCCTTTTTTCCCCTCATGAACGGGGGGTCGGATTGGGGACACCTGCAGGTGTCCCCTTTTTCATCCCCTTTTTCAGGGTCTGGCTGTTGAGGGCGACGATCACGGTGCTGAGCGACATCAGGACTGCCCCCAGCGCCGGGCTGATGACCACACCCTGCTGGTACAGGATGCCGGCGGCCAGCGGGATGGTAATGATGTTATAACCGGCGGCCCACCACAGGTTCTGGACCATCTTGGCGTAGGTCCGCCGCGACAGGTCGATCAGCTTCGGTACGTCCGACGGGGCGTTGCGCACCAGGATGATGTCAGCGCTTTCCACGGCTACGTCGGTCCCGGCGCCGATGGCGATGCCGGCGTCGGCCGTGGCCAGGGCCGGGGCGTCGTTCACCCCGTCTCCGACCATGGCCACCCGCAATCCACGCGACTGCAGTTGCCGGATTTTTTCGGCCTTTTCGTGCGGCAGGACCTGGGCGAAGTATTCGTCGATGCCCAGCTCGCTGGCCACCGAGGCGGCCACTTCCTGCGAGTCACCGGTCAGCAGGAAAACCTTTATACCAAGGCGGTTTAGCTCGGCCACGGCTTCCCGTGATTCAGCCCGCACCCTGTCAGCCAGGATGATGGCCCCGGCGGGTTGGCGGTCGACCAGCACCACCACCGCGGTCTGGCTCCTTTTTAGGGCTGGCTGGAGCTGTTCCAGGCCGCGAACGATGTCCAGCTCGGACAGAAGATTAGCCCCGCCGATTTCCACCAGCCTGCCGTCAACGCGGCCGTTGACGCCCCGGCCCGGTAAGGCCTGGAATTCCTGGGCCGGTGGAATCGCCAGCCCCCGCTTTCGAGCGTAATCAACGATGGCCCGGGCGATAACGTGTTCGGAGTTGGTTTCGACGGCCGCGGCCAGGCGCAGCAGCTCGTCCTCAGGGATGAGGGCCACAACCTCGCTCACCCCGAATTTTCCCTCGGTCAGGGTGCCGGTCTTGTCAAAGACCACGGCCTCAACGTTCCTGACCGCTTCAAAAGCCCGGCGGTTGCGGATGAGGATGCCCTGGCGGGCGGTAATGGCCGTGGAAATAGCCACCACCAGCGGAATGGCCAGGCCCAGAGCATGCGGGCAGGCAATTACCAGCACGGTCACCGTTCGCTCCAGGGCGAAATCCGTATTACGGAGGAAACTCCAGGCTATGAAGGATATGATTCCGGCCCCGAGAGCCACGTAGAACAACAGAGCCGCCGAGCGGTTGGCCAGGTCCTGGGTGCGTGAGCGCGAAGCCTGGGCCTGGCGGACAAGCCCGATGACCTGGGCCAGGTAGGTTTCCTGGCCGGTCTTTTCGATAATCACCTGCAGGGAGCCGTCGCCGTTGAGCGAGCCGCCGATAACCGGGGCGCCGGCCGTCTTGAGGACGGGTCGGGACTCGCCCGTTAGAAGCGATTCGTTGACCTGGCTGCGGCCTTCGGCTACCCGGCCGTCGGACGGGATTTTTTCGCCGGGTCGGACCAGCACCCGGTCGCCGGGCTTGAGGTCGGAGACCGGAACATCAACAACCTGGCCGTCGCGGAGAAGGTGGGCGGTGGTGGGCATGATCTTGACCAGCTCCTCCAGCGCCCGGGAAGCGCCCAGAACGCTCTTGGCTTCAACCCAGTGGCCGAGGAGCATGATGACAATTAGCGTGGCCAGCTCCCAGAAGAAATCGTGGCCACGGATGAAAAAGACGGTGGCGCTGGAGTAGATGAAAGCCACGGTGATGGCCATGCCGATCAGGGTCATCATGCCAGGCTGGCGGGCGCGCAGCTCGTCAACCAGCCCGGTCAGGAAAGGCCAGCCGCCGTAGGCGAAGATAACAGCCGAGAGGGCGAACAGGATGTAGGAATGGAAGGGGAGGCGGAAGCTGATTCCCAGCCACTGCTGAATCATCTCGGACATCAGGAGGACCGGGACGGACAGGACGAGCGAGACCCAGAAGCGCTTCTTGAAGTCGGCCAGGTGGTGGCTGTGGTCGTGGTGGGAGGGGTGGGCGGAGTGGGCGGAGTGGGCGGAGTGGGAAGGGTGGCCGTGGCTGTCGTGGCCGTGATGTCCCTGGCCGGACTGGTTCTGGGTGCCATGTTCATGATGGTCGTGTTGGCCGGCATGAGTTGAGTGTTCGTCAGGGCCGGCGTGGCTGTGGTCGTGATGTTGGCAGCAGGGCGAAGCGTCAGATTGACTGGGGCCTGCCGCCTGACTGTGGAGCGAACCGGCGGAGTCGTTTGAACTCTTTGAGTCGCCGTGGGGCTGTCCGTATTGGGCTAATTTTTTTTGTTGATTTTTGTCCAAGGTTTACCTCGTTCAAATCATTTTTGTTTTCTTAATAAATGTTTCTTTTTTTCTCCGTGAGGACCTCATGTTTTTGGGCCGCATCTTTTTATTTGCCTGAGTGGCTATAACCGGCGAGCTAACCTGCTTGACCCGGGCCGGTCCTGTATTGACGCGACACGAGCGGGGGCCATGGTCTGGGCCGGTTCTTTCAGGCCGGAAACTGTGCTCCTTCACTGGCGGCCACCAGGCTGTTGGGTTCAAATCGTACTGCCCAAAAGTACCTGTAGATTACACCTTATATGTTAGTTTAAGCGACGGGAAAAAGCAATAATTCCTATAGGAATAGTAGGAATTTAAATCGGAACACCCTACATTTTTCCGATTTTTATTTTATTGTATAATTCACGGCATGAGCGCGGCGTTGGTTATCGGGATTGGCTTCCTGGCCGGCATCTTTGCCGGGCTGTTCGGGATAGGCGGCGGTATTGTCATCGTGCCGGCCCTGGTGCTCCTGGCCGGTTTTCCGTTGATCAAAGCCACCGGAACGTCGCTGGCGGCCATCATGCTGCCGGTAGGGATTCTCGGGGTAATGGCCTACTACCGGGCGCGCATCCTGGACCTCAGGGCTGCGGCCTTTCTGGCTTCAGGGCTGTTGATGTCGGTGGTGGTCGGGGCCTGGCTGGCCCATACTCTGCCGGCCGACATCATGCGCAAGCTTTATGCGATTTTTTGCCTGTATGTCAGCTGGACCTTTATCAAGCCGCTGGAACGATTGAAACGGTTTCGCGGCGAAAGTCCGCTGCCTGAAGCCGAGCCTGATGCGAACAACGGTCCTCAGCCGCACTACCTGGCGCTGGTCGGGGTGGGGTTGCTGGCAGGGGTCATGGCCGGGATGTTTGGTATAGGCGGCGGTAACATCATCGTGCCCTTCCTGGTGCTTTTCCTGAAATACCCGCCCAAGCGAGCCATAGCCACCTCGCTGGCGGCGTTGCTGCCACCGATCGGGTTGCCGGGCGTCATCTATTATTACAAGGCAGGGACACTCGATGTCAGGATTGCGGCACTGCTGGCGGCGGGCTTGCTATTGGGGACGGTGTTCGGCGCCCGCATAAACATAAAAATGCCAACCTCCCAGGTAAAGCTTTTATACGGGATTTTTTTGATATTTGTGGCCGCCAGATTTCTCATGTTCTGAAACGAAAAAATCGGGACACCCTAGATTTTTCCGATTTTTTGCTGCAATTCAACTACGCCCTAAAAATCGGGACATCCTACAATTTTCCTAATTTTTTTTTTGCTCTTTTTGTAGCCCTAAACACGCACAAGCGAGTCTTTTTCACCTGTGATTTGGCAAATTTTTAACCCACGGTTATAGGGATGCACTGCATTATTTTGATGTTCAGAATGCTTCGGACAGGGTTCGCGAATGTTGATTTCCCCTTGCGACTCGCTGCTGCTGCTGAATATTCGGGGCGTCCCGGGTCGGTCCCGGGAAAAATTAGGAAAAATCTAGGGTGTCCCGATTTTTCGATTTTTCAGGAGAAGGGCGATGCGCCGCCCGGCCCGCCCGTCGCCAAACGGATTTTTCCTACGCAACTGCCGCCGGAACTCTCCCTTCTCTACCTTCTTTAGCAGGCGCAGGGCCAGCCGCGTGATTCGGTCGGTGTCGGTGCCGGCCAGCCAGGCCACGCCGGCCCAGATGGCTTCCGGTCGCTCGGTAGTTTCTCGCATGACGACCACCGGTACTCCCAGCGACGGGGCTTCTTCCTGGATGCCGCCCGAGTCGGTCAGGATCAGACTGGCCTGCTTCATCAGGTGGATAAAGGTTACATAATCCAGCGGCTCTGCCAGGTGGATTCGTGGCCGACCCAGCAGGTGCTTAAACACCACACGGCGCACGGCCGGGTTCAGGTGAACCGGGAATATAACCTCAGCTTCCTGGACCCTGTCCACAACCCTGAGAATGGCCTGACAGATTTCTTCCATTCCCTGGCCGAAGCTCTCGCGGCGATGAGCTGTAACCAGGATGAGCTTTTTAATTTTCCGAGTATCTGCGAGTTTCAGACGGTCAATCACCACCGACCCGGCTCCCGAGTTCCATCCTTTTCCTTTTTTCCCGGCAGTCTTTTTCAAAATCATCTTCAGGGCGTCAACCACCGTATTGCCGGTCACGAAAATTTTCTCCGGCTTAATGCCCTCGGCCAGCAGATTTTTTCGGGCCAGCTCGGTCGGGGCGAAATGCAGGTCGGCCAGGTGACTGATGAGCCGTCTGTTTATCTCTTCAGGAAACGGGTTGTATTTATCGTCGGTCCGCAACCCGGCTTCCACGTGGCCGATTTTTACCCGCTGATAGAAAGCGGCCAGAGCCGCCGCCAGAGCCGAGGTGGTATCGCCCTGTACCAGTAACCAGTCGGGCTTTTCGGCTTCCAGAACTTTCTTCATCCCGGCCAGAACCCGTCCGGTCAGCTCGCCCAGGTGCTGGTCGGGCTGCATCACCCTCAGGTCGTAATCGGGCTTTATTCCGAAAATCTTCAGGAAAGGGTCGACCATCTCCCGGTGCTGGCCGGTCAGGCAGATAACCGTCTTAACCCGTGGCATCCCTGTTTTTATGGCTCTATTTGGGCTGCTCTTCTCCACGTCTTTAAGGGCCTCAATGACGGGAGCCAGCTTGATGACCTCGGGCCGGGTGCCCATGACCACCAGGATTTTTTTGGTTTGAGTTGGAGTCTGTGATTTCACGGAATTATACCTTCGGTTTTATTTCCAATCGGCTAATAATTCTAACACAGAAAGAAAAAGAGGGACACACTGCGCTGTCGCATTTTCAAACTTGGTTTACCTATCCTTTCCCTATAATTTCCAGACCGAGCCATCTCTGCGGCCTCAAAATGGTCAATCCAGGGAACATTGAGGATATCCAGCCGCGCCGGCATACGGAGAAAAGGCATAGAAGGGGACACCTGCAGGTGTCCCCTCGTTGGGCTATTTGGCAGCATGGAGCGGCGTTTCCTGGCTAATCTTAAGTTATTTAATATCAATGGCTTGCGCCCACGAGCGTTTGGCCTTATTTTTTGGGCGCCGGGCCAGCCTACCAAAGAGGGGACACCTGCAGGTGTCCCCTCTTTTCCAGGTGTCCCCTCTTTTCTCCTTTTCTTTTTCCTTATAAATGAGTAAAATTAGCTCTCTGTATTATTTTTTCCCTGTCCTGAGGGACTGGAGGCAGGCTGGGCCGGGTTATTATGGGTAATTATCGGATTATAAACAGATCGTCCTCTGACCGTTCTAATCCGCCGAGTCCAGTACTCTTAACCCGGTTTGCCTTCCACCTGTCATTTTTATAGAATGATGCTCAGGAAAAGGAAGAGGAAGCAAAATTAAATGGGCAACATGGAATACGGGTGGTTTCTTTCCACCCTCTATAACCTCTGGGTATTCTTCCGCTACGTCTTCATCGTCCTGGTAGTAGCCTTCGCCCTCGGGGGCCTTAACGACTTTTTTGTCGATATTTACTACTGGGGCCGCCAGATTTACCGCCGCCTTTTCAAAAAAAGGCTGATCAAGCCTCTGACCCTGGACCAGCTCCTGTCCGTGGACGAAAAACCAATCGCCCTGGTCATCCCCGCCTGGCGTGAGGCCGGCATCATCAAAAAAATGCTCCTCAACACCCTGAACACCATAGATTACCGCAACTATTTCATTTTCGTCGGCTGCTATCCCAACGACCCGGAAACCCAGGCCGAGGTGGACCAGGTTAGCGAAGTCTATCCCCAGGTTATTAAAGTCATCAACTCCAAACCCGGACCCACCACCAAGGCCGATAACCTCAACGAAATTTACCGCGGCCTCTGTCATTTTGAGAAGGAAACCGGCCTGACCTTCGACCTGGTCGTGCTCAGCGATTCGGAAGACATCCACCATCCGCTGTCCTTCAAGCTCTTCAATTACCTTATGCCCCGCTTTGAAATGATCCAGATTCCTGTCATCCCGCTGGAGATGCCCTGGCACAGCTTCGTCGGCGGCGTCTACATGGATGAATTCGCCGAGAATCACCTCAAGGAACTCATCGTCCGGGAAAAGATCGCCCGCATCCTGCCCTCGGCTGGCACCAGCACCGCTTTCTGGCGGGAGAGCCTCAAGAAGCTGGATGAAGAAAATAACCAGCAGATTTTTAATCCCAAGAGCCTGACCGAAGATTATGAGGTCGGAATCCGCCTGGGCAAGCTCGGGTTGAAGCAGATCATCCTGGTGCAGTGGGTCGAAAGGGTGGTGACCAGAAAGGACCAGGCCAAACCCAAAAAAGTCAAGGAACTGGTGGCCACCCGTGCTTTCTTCCTGGAAGAATTCCGCAAGGCCATGCGGCAGCGGGCCCGCTGGGTTTATGGCATCGCCTGGCAGGGGCTCCGGAATATCGGCTGGGACCGCAACCTGAAAGTCAGCTACACCCTGCTTCGCGACCGGCTGTCTTTTTTCACCAACTTTCTTTATGTCTTCGGCTACCTGCTTATTGCCTACATCCTGACCTGCTGGGTGGCGCATTTATTCCGGCCCGATTTCGCCATCCCGGCTCTCGTCCGGCCTGATGAAATCTGGTGGAAACTGGCCCTGCTGGTGCTGTTTTTCTTCTGCTGGCGAATTCTGATGCGGATTATTTTCGTCAAAAAGATTTACGGCCTGGGCCAGGCCTTGCTGTCACCGATAAGAATCATCGTGGGCAACGTCTTGAATTTTGCTTCCTCCACCCTGGCCATGCTCTGGCTCATCCGGGCCGTGTCCACGCGGAAGGAACAGACCTGGATTAAGACCGAGCATGAGTTCCCGGCCGACAAGCTGGAAGCCTTCCGGCGCAAAATCGGGGACCTGCTTCTGACCCGACATCTGGTTACGGCCAAGCAGCTGGAACAGGCGGTGAAGATTCAGAAAAAGACAAAAAAGAGGCTCGGGCAGATTCTGCTGGAGCTGGGCTACATCAGCGAGGAAGAGCTGGCCAGTGCCCTGGCCTACCAGCGGCAGTGGGCCTTCGTGGAGATTGACCCCTACGCCGTGGAGCCGGGGCTGCTGCGGATTATTCCTAAGTGGCTGGCCGAGCGCTACCGCATCTTCCCGCTGAAATATGAAAGCGGGGTATTGCACCTGGCCATTGACCGGATTGACCTGGGGCTGCTTAAATCCAGCCTGTCGGAGCTGATGAAGGTCGATATCAAGTTCAGCCTGACCACAACTTATGACATCAATTACGCCATCGAAAGAGCCTATTCAGAAGATTTCATAAAGGTGGTCCGGGGGCGGCGCCTGGGCGAGCTGTTGCTCCGCGATAATATCATCACCAGGGAGCAACTGACCACGGCTTTGAGGCGGCAGAAAAGGAGTGGCGAGAGCCTGGGTGAAATCCTGGTGGCTGAAGGGTTCGTCGAAGAGGATTTCCTGAAGCGATACCTGGAGGAGCAGAAAACCCTGGAACTCAAGGATAGAAAGGAGCGCGAGGAGCTAGCCCAGAGGAAGCTGGAAGAGGCTCTGAAAAAGTCACGAGAAGAGGCGAGTAAAGAAATAGAGAAAGAGGAAAGAATAAAAGAAAAAGAAGGGGGACGGTCGGAGGAAGAGGTTGAAGGGGCGGGGGCGGCCAAGGAGAAAGAAGACACAACGGCGGCCGGAGGAAGTGGTGAGGAAGAAGGAGCGCCAGGCCCGGAGCCAGGGGAAGTGAAACAAGAGAGGGAAGGGCCCGGGCCCGAGTCGGAGGGCAAGACGGGGGAGAGTGCGGGCGAGAAAGAAGGGGAAGGCAACGGGTAAGGGGCAGAAAGGAGGCCTGTTTAAGGCATCAGTTTTGCGGTTTAGGCGGTTTATGCGGATTGTTTGATCTGGCTCTGGTAGCGATTTAATGAATGGGAGGCAGGTGGTCGTCGGATGGTCAGAGACGGGGGTGGAACAAGAAGTCGGGAGGGATGAAAAGCTGATGGTGGGGAGGTTGGGAATTGAGCAGCGTCGGTTGTTACTTAAATCGGGGCCTGGGGGAGTTGAAAGACCGAGGGCTGAAAAAGGAGAACTGGAAAAGAGAATTGCGGCGTTGAGTTAGGTGGGGAAAGGGAAGGGGAAAAGGAAGAAAAAGTGAAAATTGGGTCGGAAATGATGAGCAAGAATAATAAAATTGAAGGCAGGTGTGGATGATGAAAGATAAAAGAGCCACAGCAATTATGAAAACCGGAAGAGGATGGCGCGGGGCTGTTCTGCTGGCTGCGGCGCTAATGCTGGGGTTGATGTCGGCCTGGAGTGCGGCCCGGGGCGAGGTCAAGCCACAGTTCGGCCTGGAGGGATACGGCGGCTCGAACAAGCTATTCATCTTGAGCCCGTGGGTTGGCCTCAGGATCGGCCTGAGTAGCGAGGCCTCGCTGATATTGCGCTATCATTATCATAATTTCCGGTATGATTATTATGGAAGCGACGGCGGAGGCAGTCCGGTTCTCAAGACGATGAAAGCCGATGTCAGCCGGCTGGCGGGCACGGTCTATTTTGGCGGAGAGAGGCTTTCCGGCTACGTGAACCTGTCCTACCTTACGGGCTCGGATGGTTACCGTGGCTTCCTGGCGGACAGCGGGCTGGAATATAAATTCAGCAACCAAATTGCTGGCCTGTGGTCAGTTTATTCGGTCCGGGAAAAATCGGTGCTCTGGCACCCGGAAGAAGAAGTCAGGTGGATAAATACCTATTCCATGAGATTCGGGATGAAGTTCTGGCTGGTTAAAGACCTGGCCTTCAACCCGAATTTATACCTGATGAAAAATTCCGAGGAGGTCGAGGGGATTGCCTATTCGTTCGGGTTGGTTTACAGCCCGAAATGGTGGCTGGCCGTCCACGCCTATTACTTCAGGTACGGCGAGAACGCCTTTTACGTGTTCCGCGGCAATTATTTCAGCTGCGGCCTTAATTTCTATTTTTAAATCGGGACACCCTACATTTTTCCGATTTTTGAGGAGGACAGAGTGCCTCACCCATTTATCGGTGTTATAATAAAGGCGAGATGGAAGGCAGTAAGAGAAAAAGAGTGCTGGTCGGGATGAGCGGCGGGGTGGACTCGTCTGTGGCTGCGCTATTGCTGAAAAGGGAAGGTTACGAGGTAATCGGCGTGACCATGAAGATAACGCCTGAGAAAGGGCAGCGACTAGAAGGGTCCTCGGGGTCGGGTCAGCCTGGTAGATTGAAGGAAGAGGACACTCCGGCCGGCAGCAAGACCAGCCAATACCCCCCGGTGGAAAAGTTGTCTGCGCCCACCCTTGAATCTCCGCCACCATCTTCAATAACCGGTGATGATTCAGCTAATAAAATTTCTCGTGCCGGACGGCGGCTGTCCTGCTTCGGCGATGATTCCGAGGAAGAGATCAGAGAAGCCGAGGCGGTGGCCAGGCATATTGGTATTCCTTTTCAGGTGGTGGACCTCAGCCGGGAATATGAAGGGCGCATCCTGAGTTTCTTCAGGAGTGAATATGCGCGGGGCCGGACGCCCAATCCCTGTGTCAGGTGCAATGCCGAGATTAAGTTCGGCTTGCTGCTCGAAGGCTGCCGGAAGCTGGGGCTGGATTATGATTACTTTGCCACCGGTCATTATGCCCGGGTCAGGTTTGAGGAGCAGTCTGGGCGGTGGCTCCTGCTGAAGGCCAGGGAGGCGACCAAAGACCAGTCCTATTTCCTGTCGCTGCTCAGCCAGGAACAGCTCAGCCGGAGCCTTTTTCCGCTGGGGGAGATGAGTAAAGTCGAGGTGCGGAAAATTGCCCGGGAAAATAATTTGCCGGTCAGCGAAAAAGAGGAAAGCCAGGATTTTTATGCCGGTGATTACCGGAAGCTGCTGCCGAAAGGAAAGCCCGGGCCGATCAAGGACCTGAGCGGAAAGGTTCTGGGTCAGCATGACGGCATTGAAAATTACACGGTCGGGCAGCGGCGCGGCCTGGGGATAGCCAGCGGGGGCCGGCTGTACGTGGTGCGGATTGAAGCTGAAACCAATACTGTCTATATCGGTGAAGAAAAAGACCTGATGACGCAAAAATTCAAGGTTGATAACCTCAACTGGATTGCCAGGTTGCCTGAGTTCGGTAAAGGAATTGAGGCTAGAGTTAAGGTTCGCCATAAGTCGCCGGAGTTAGAATGCCGGCTTTTGCCCCGGAAAAGCGGGCCGCAATCGGAGATTCTCTCAGGAAAAGTAGAAAGGGGCGGGGCCGGGGCCGGCAGAGCCATACCGGAAAAAGCTATTTCAGCAGATGTTTCGGTGCTGCCCGATTGGGGTGAGGTCACCTTGCTTACGCCCTACAAAGCGGTGACGCCGGGCCAGGTGGCGGTGTTCTATGAGGGAGAGGTGGTCCTGGCTGCCGGGTTTATCCGTTAGCTAAGATGGGGACACTTACAGGTGTCCCCGGATTTACCCCGAATTTTCTCGGGGAAAATTATGGCCTGGGGGTAGAAAGAGGGGACACCTGCAGGTGTCCCCGGTTTTGTTAGTGGCGGTAATAGATTTTGCCTACGATTTTCCAGCCATCAGGAAATTTGTAGAGCGAAAGATAATCAGTAAAAATCCTCTGGCCTTCGCGGTGCAATTCCAGCTTAACCACGGCGGCATCGCCAGTGATGTCAACCTGGAGAAATTTGCAGGTGGTCAGCGGCGGTTTCTGGCCAGAAGCTTTCCTCTTCTCGGTGGAGGCGATCCAGTCAGCTATCGGCAGCCGGGTCAACTGGCCATCTCGCAGGCCGAGCAGCACGAAGTCGGGGTGAAAACCTGCCCGGGTTTTTTCCAGGTCGCCCAGGTTTTGCAGCCCGTCGACATAAGCAGTTTGAATCAGCTTTTTGATGGCTTCCTCGTCACTTTTTTCCTGGGCCCTTAAAGTTGAAGAGAAAATCAACGTCGCGGCCAGCAGGATCACCAGTAAAATTCTTTTAGTCATGAATTCTCCTTTCACAGTGAAATTATCATGAAATTTCCGGCCAAATCAACCATCGCCGGGGACACCTGCAGGTGTCCCCGGATTTAGCCCGAATTTTCTCGGGGAAAATTATGGCCTGGGGACAGAAAAAGGGGACACCTGCAGGTGTCCCCTCTTTTATAGGTTGAAATTGTAAGAGAACTTGAGCAGGAAGACGTTGTCGGGGCGGCCGCTGAACAGGGAGCTCAGGTCGTTGTCGAAATCCAGCAGGCCACTGTAGCCATAATCAGTTCGGCCCTGGGACCAGACCAGGAATAAGGTGGAGCCCGGCTTGTATTCCCAGCGCAGGACCAGGTTCGACCGGAACTGTCTGAAATTGAAATCTGGGTTGCCGAAGGAATAATCAACCAGCCCGTCCCCGTTTTCATCCACCCGATAAACAGCCGCCGCTCCATCATAGGAAATCTCACCCTCTCCGAACAGATGGTAACGGTCAGCCCAGTTCCTGGCCCGCGGCTGGGTAATCATTTTGAAGCGGCTGTACTTCCCGGCCGAGATAAAAGGCATACCGTAAAACTGCAGGCTCAGGTCCGGGGTCAGGCTGAGGTTCAAACGGACAACCAGCGACAGCGTCTTCTGGTCGATCTTGCCCACCAGGTAGCGCCTGTCTTCCTCATAATCCACGGTCCCGACGTACTGCAGCTCGCTCCTGAAAATTGAGTAGGACGGCCGCAAAGACAGGTTAAAAGCCGGCACCGGCACGTAGGTTATCTGCGGGCCCAGGCTCACTATCCGGCTGTCATCGTTGTCTGACTGCCGCCACTGTCCCTGAAGCGCCAGCCGCAACTTCTTCCGGCTATCTGTCTGAACGTAACTCCAGATGCTAATGGCCGGAGCCACCCGCAGCAGCGGGCCGCCGCGCAGGGCGCTCTGCGATAATCCCGTAAACTGCCGGTTAAGGCCGAAGCTCAGGCTCCAGTAATTCTTGAACTGGGCCCAGGCGTTGACGTTGCCCCCGGCGAAAATTCTTTCACCGCCGAAGTTCCAGCCGGTCCACTGGCTGATGTTCAGGTTCAGGTTGCGGAAAATGCTGAAGGGCTTGTAGAACCGATACCCCGCCCAGAAGTACTGCATGGCCACGTCCGCTGACCGCAGGAAACCCATGTCGTTGAGCTCCAGGCCGGGCGACCTCCAGGTAACTCCGGTTGAGAACACCAGGCGCGAGCCGCCGGTTCGCCCAAAATCGAGTGAGCCGCCGTGACCGTAGAGCGAGCGCCGGGTCGGGTCATAGGTCAGGTAATCAGCATCCGGCCTGTTAAAATAATGCACCGAAGATAACTGCGTCCTCTGCAGCGCTTCCTCGGTGCCGAAGACACCACTACCTACCAGCTTCAATGAAAAATAATACTGACGTTCTTTCCAGCTGTGGTAAAAGTCCAGGCCGCCGCTGTAAGCCGAGCGGTGCAGCAGCCCTTCGGTCCTGAAATCAAGGTTGCGGTTGGTGGCCGTGAACATGGCCCCGATGACCGTGGCTCCCTGGCGGTAATCCTTGGACAGCCTGAAGGCGGCGTAGTTAGTCAGGGGTTCTACCGTTTCCTGGCCGTAGAGTCCGCTGTCCGGGTCGAAGGTGGAGGCCGATTCTCTGGAGGTCAGGGCTTCCATGGCCCCGATGGACCAGCCATTCCTGGTCTTGCCCGATAGCTTGAAAGCACCGAGGATGGTGGTTGAGGCCGGCAGGCTGCAAAAGCCGGCCGTATCGGGGTAAAGCTGCGGGGCCCGGCCGATTCGCCGGCTGTAGAAAAGATTATCGTAGGAGAAATCTCCGTCGCCACCAGTTATTTTGTAATTGGTGATGTTCTGACCTTCAACGAAAAAAGGCCTTTTTTCTTCGAAATAAGTTTCGTAGGCCGTCAGGTTGATTTCCGAAGGGTCGGCTTCGACCTGGCCGAAGTCGGGGTTGAGAGTGAAGTTGAGAGTCAGGTCGTGGGTCAGCCCGATTTTGCCGTCCAGGCCGCCGCGGATGTTCTTTTCTTTTCCCGTGAGGAAGGGGTTGCCGGGCTCGGCCGGGTAGGAGCGAAGGCGTCCTACGGTATAGGGCATTATTTCAATCTGACGGGGTGGCGTAAGGCCGGTCATCCCGCGAAGTTCCCCGAACTGACTGGTCCAGCCCGGGGCATTTTTGGGAATCGGCTGCCAGAGGGAAATTTCCGCTTTGCGGAATAATTCGCGCCAGACTTCCAGCCCCCAGACCTGCTCGCCAGAGGTGCTGAAGCGGAGCTGGGAGAAAGGAATTTTCATCTCCGCCGTCCAGCCCTTGTCATCAACCGCGGTTTTGACCTCCCAGATGGGGTCCCAGGAAAGGTCCACCGAGTTATCATCGAAGCTGTCGTTGGGCAGAATCTGGTCGGCTTTCACTCCGGCCGCGTTGACCGCAAAGCAGTAGCTGGTCCTGAGGTCGTGCAGGCTGTCTATGAAAACCATCACGTAATCGCCCGAGGTGAGGTCGCGACGACCCAGGCGTCGTTCAATGGTCTGCGGTTGTGAGTCATAACAGCGAATGGCCAGGTAGAGGTGGCTGTCATCGTAAAGGATTTTGAAGGCAGTTTGCTCGGTGGGCGCCTGGCCTTCGTAGGGATGGAACTGAACGAAATCGGAGTACCAGTCGCCGTGCTCCCAGGCCGGGTCGTCCAGTCGGCCGTCGATGGTCGGGGCATGAGGATTGACTTTTTGAGCTTGAGCCACTTTCCTGGGTTGCGGCTTATTGTTATTGTTGTTTGTCTGCGGGCTTCCCGATTGAGCTGGCTGGGTTGCGGCAACAGAGGGGAAAGCGGCCAGGATTATCAGGAAAGAAATTAAGATGGCCACAATCCGACCAGTTGACAGCTTGAGCCAGTACCGGGCGCTGTGGCCTTTTGGGTTTCGAGGACTTTGGGTCGGAGAGGAAAGACGGAGCGGAGTGGGTGGGATGACAGATTCTTCCTGGTGAAATATATTGCCTGGTGGTGAATTCGATTCAGGAGGTAACTGCCGGGTGTGGGCCTGCGGCCTACAAGCCTGCGATTCGAATGATTCAAGTTCAATCGGCGACCAAATTTTTTGCGTATCTCCTGACGCAATCTTCATCTATGCCAACTCCTTGAGGAATTTTCTGGTTCTTTCAGGTAGGAGAACCAGGAGCGAATCTGTGGTCGGTTGGCTGAAGCCTGTCACAAATTCGTAAATATATACTATCGAGCTTGTCAAAAGGTTGCTATAAAAACGGGGATACGATGTTCTGTCCCGTTCTTTTTCTGAGCTATTTTTTTGGCAGCCGGCTCGTACAATCGAATCCCTATGAACCAGGTTGCTTTGGCAGTCCCTGGGGTCGGGCCCTGGCAACTGTTTTGATGTCAGTCAGTTAGGTATATGGTCGGGTCAAGCCAGAGTCTTAATTAGATTTTGGAACGTATTAAATTCCAAGCGCGGATTTGATGGGTTAAACTTGCTACTCACAATAATATTTTTATAAAATGAAATTCCTGTGACCCGACCTCATTTATGCCGACCTCATTTATGCCAGCCCCAAATACAACACTGGATTGCCAGGTTGCCTGAGCCCGGCCAGGAAATTGAGGCCAGAGTTAAGGTTCGCTATAAGTCGCCGGAGTTAGAATGCCGGTTTTTGCCCCCGAAAAGCGGGCCGCAATCGAAAATTCTCTCAGGAAAAGGGGAAAAAGCCGAAAAAGCCGGGGCCGGCAGGGCCACTCCGGAAAAAACTATTTCAGCATATGTTTCGGGACTGCCCGATCGGGGTGAAGTCACCTTGCTTGCGACCTACAAAGGGGTGACGCCGGGCCAGTTGGCGGTGTTCTATGAGGGGGGCGGTCCTGGCTGCCTGCTCTTAAAGAGGGGACACCTGCAGGTGTCCCCCGATTTGGCCCGAATTTTCTCGGGGAAAATTGTGGCCTGAGGACAGAAAAAGGGGACATCTGCAGGTGTCCCCTTAAAGCTTTGGCTGGACCTGTTCCTCAACGATTTTTCCGTCTTTGAGGGTCATGATTCTCCGGGCGGACAGAGCCAGCTCGGGATTATGGGTAACGAGGACTATGGTGAGTCCCTCCTTTTCGTTAAGCTGCCTGAGCACCTGTCCGATTTCCCGGCTCCTTTCCGAATCCAGGTTTCCTGTAGGTTCGTCAGCCAGAAGCACCGAAGGGTGATTGACCAGGGCCCGGGCGATAGCTACCCGCTGCATCTCTCCTCCCGAGAGCTCCCGCGGGAGGTGCCCGGCTCTTTTATCCAGACCAAGATTCTTGAGAATGGCCATGACGTCTTTTTCCGCTCCCCGCTTTTTGAAAAAAGTGAAAGGGACCAGAACGTTTTCCAGAACGGTCAGCGTTGGAATCAAGTAAAAATTCTGGAATATGTAGCCGAAAAGCTGACGGCGGATTCTGGTTAACTGGCTTTCGGACAGACCGCGGCCGTTGTCGTGAACTGTTATCCCGCCCACCACCAATTTTCCGCTGGTGGGGTTGTCCAGGCAGCCAAGAATATTAAGCAGAGTAGTCTTGCCAGAACCTGAGGGCCCGATGATGGATAAAAATTCGCCTTCCTTCAGCTTTAATGATAATCCGTCTATGGCCGCTACCCGCTCGGCGCCTCTTTTATATATTTTTTTTATACCGAAGGCTTCGATAATGGTGGCCGTTGTAGTCATTTTCAGTCCTCCTTCAAAACAAACTCCGTTCGTGACAATCGGGGAGGCAGGGTTTGAATCCGTGGTCTCTCCTGGTCATTCTTCCTCGCTCCTGATGGCTTCCAGCGGTCTCATCCTGGCGGCTCTGAAGGCCGGATAAATTCCGCTCAACAACCCCAGCAGAACGACTGCAGTAATTGAAATCAGGATTAGCCTGGCATCAATTGAAATAAGCCCACCGCTGGGGGAGAAAGGCAACAACTGCCGGATGAGATACTCCGTCAACCTGGAGGTAAGGACTGCCAGCCCGGCTCCTACCATGCCTCCCAGCAGGCAGAGAAGAGAGGTCTCAAGCCAGACCAGCTTGAATACATCACTGGCCAGCGCGCCCATGGCCTTGAGAATTCCGATCTCTTTCTGCCTCTCCATAACTGACATCAGCACGGTGTTAATGACTCCCATGATGGATATCAGGATGGCAATGAGAGCGATCGACAGAACCAGAATCCTGGCTGTTGAGACCAGGGTCATGATGGTGGTTTTGACCTGGGTCAGACTGACTACCTGGACGTCCGGCAGTTTGAACATCTTTTCCTCAAACAATGGTAGATTTGTTTCTTTGTTAACCTTGATTCCGACACTGGTCAGCTGTCCTTCCTGGCCGAATATTTTCTGCAGTGTTTGGAGCGGTAAAAAAATCGTGCCATCGTCCTGAGTCCCGGAGCGGTTGAGAATTCCAACCACCTTTAGTTCGACCTCCTTTTCCGGGATAAGATAAACATCACCTACTTCTCTTTGTTCCAGCTCAGCCGCTTCGTAACCCATAACCACTTCCCTGGCCTCCGGGTTGGTGAACCAGGAACCTTGCTTGAAGCTGAGACCTGGTTTGAGTCGGGGGAAAGTGGCCGGGTCTATTCCCAGGAAGGCGGTCAACCCTCCGCTCTGTCCTTTATTCGGGTCGAATACCACCTGCATCAGCATCGGGGTGACACTGTCCACTTCAGGTTCCCTGGTAATGAGTTTTACTACATCTTCGTTCATGTACTTGAGGCCGGTTCCGCCCTTTAGCATCAGGGTGGCTGCTTCGTAAGGGCAGCCTTTAGCCACCACCAGCATTTGAAAACCAAGGTTGTCTATGTCGCGGTCCAAAGAGTTCTTATAACCGCTGTTAAAACCGAACAGGCTAATAAGAACCCAGGTGGCCAGGGCGATGCCGACTACAGTCAGGAAGCTGCGGGTTTTTTTGCGAGCCAGGTTTTTCCAGGCTATCTGAAAAAGGCTTAATCGTTGTCGGTTTTTCATGTCTTTACTCCCAGTCGTTTATTCCCAGGAAGGGCCGGAGTCAGAAGCAACTGCTTCTGTTCCAGCCTGAGGGCTCGGGTGGCGGGCGAAAACCAGAAACTTCATTAAAATTAAATTTTTCTTGACCGCTCTGAGAATGGCTCTGAAATCTTCCACAGCCTCAGGCACGGGATTTTTAATCCGGCTGATAGAGCCCTCGGGATTTTCGCTTCCGGTTCGAACCTGGTAGTTTTCAAAATCTTTAAGTTCGAGCCCCTGGAACTGGGCGGCAAACTCGGGCGAGCGAAACTGCCTGGCTCCCTTGCCGGTGAACTTCTGGATGTAGAAAGCTGTGATTTTTCCCCCTGGCCTCAGGGCCAGAAAAACCTGAACCCCGCCGTAGCGGCCTTTCTGGTTGACGCCGTGCACGTATCCGATTATCTCCCTGCCTCTGTAAATTTCATACACGGTGTAAGGAACGTCCAGAGTTTCATAAAGCCCGGTGAATTTGTCTCCGAGCGCTTGCTCTATTTTTTCGAGCAGCGGTTGCCCGCCTGAGTCTTTCACAGAAACATAAAAAGTCCTGAAGCCCGTCGAGTCAGGGAAGAGAAACTTGATATCCCGGCTGGGGTCGTTAAGGTCACAACCCACGGCTGCCAGCAGGGGGAGTTGACTCAGGACGGTCAAGATTAATACGAATGAGACAGTGAGAGGAACCAGGTGTGCCTGAAAAAATTTTCTGGTCGGGTTTGTTTTCTGTGTCTTAAAGCGCATCCTCTTTTCCTAAAATATGTTTCGATAATAGTAAACCTGAATGGCCAGCCTGGAGTTTTTCTGTTGCCGGTCATAAAGAAACATAGCCCGGAGAGCGAGTTCGGAATTCAGGCGGTAGCTGACTCCGGTCCCGGCCAGGTAGGTCCAGCCGGCAGCATGTTTTAAGAAACTCAGCTGAGCTTCGAGTTTCAGTCTTCCCTCGTCCAGGAGGTTTAGTCCCTGGCGAAAGAATAACAGATGCCAGGGCTGACCGGCCCGGCGGCCGAGGTTTGCCTCCAATCTGGTCTCCCAGTTGAGCCAGAAGTAGGTGGTGTCGAATGAAATTCCAGACCAGGAAACAGGGCTGCTGGCCGACTCTGGCGATTCCATCTCCACGAGCACCAAGCCGGTAAAGACAGACAAACCGTAGCCGTAGTTATCGCGTGTTGGAACCCCGTAAGAAATGCGGCCAGCGAGCAGGTAATTCCGGTCGAACTTCAGACTCATACCGGAGCCGGTAGTCAAGCTCAGAGCCGAATCGCCCCAGCGAAAATCGCGGTGAAGTCCAATTCCCCAGTCCCGGTCAAAGTTGTGGCCAAGCATGCTGGCATCGGGTAGAAGCAAAGCGTGGTTATCAAGGTTGTAATTAAGGCCCAGAGCCGGTTTGCTGTGCCCGAGCCAGAGGTCAGTCAGACTGGTTTTGAATCTGACCAGAGCGTTGTAGAGTTGAAGCCGGATGGGCCGGTCCTTTGACTCATCGTAAACAACGCGCAGCTGAAAAGAGGCATAGCCAAGGTCAGATTTCTGTCGGTAAAACCGGGTAATAGTTTCCAGACCGAGGCTGTTCTTCTGCATTGGGTGGTGGGGCAGGTAGGAATAGAACTCGATGGACTTCTGGCTAAAATTGAAGGCAGAAAGGGCCTGAAGTTCAAAAAAGAAGAGGGAACTCCGGTTCTGTGCAGGAAGCGAGGTGCGAGCGCAGAACATGGTCATAACCAGGGTGGCAACGAGAAGAGAAAAACCACGGGGCTGACTGGTCTGGCAGGCCCTTTGGTTAATCCGCATGAATTTTTATCCCTTGTATTTTGAGTGAGAGCCGGCTTTGCCTGGTTCAACTTTGTCTCTTGAGATTTTAGTAATCATTTCTTTAGGTAACTGTTTTGTTTGGTTCCTCGTATTTAGCTTCCTTGGCGGTTGAGGCTCTCGACTTATTTTATAAGCCTGTCCTGGCTGCTACTACACCTTAAAGAGGATGCGACCGCGGTACAGGATATTCTCTCCCTGCTTGAAGGTCAAAATTACCTCCCAGTCGCCGGGCATGACAATGTTAACAGGTAGAAGGTAAGCGCCTTGGTTATTGACCTTAAAAGCCACCTCACCAGAATCGTGGTGTCCGCGCATTGAAGGCATGTCGGAACGGCCATAGATTTGCAGATGATTGACCTTGTCTCCTGTTTGGTCGTGAACCGCAAGCTTAAGAATAATAGTGCCCATTTTGGGTGTTTGGTTGAATTCCCAGATGAAATAACTACCGTCAGGAAGCGGATTCTTTTTTCCCGCAGATTTCAGGACCGGGACTTCTTCGGTTGGGTTGGGCAGGCTAACCTCTTGCCGGGCCTGGATATGACTGAGAACCGGCTGGGCGGCCAGGGTTATGAGCAAAAAGCCTAAGCCAATACTAAAGCTAAAACCCTTTTTTAACATGGTTTGCTCCTTTATTTTTATCCATACAAATTCATTCTATACTCAATACTCTATAAAATCTATAGGAATAATAGGAAACAGATCGGTTAGAGATGAGATTTTTGGCCGGAATCGTGGCTAGTTTCATTCCGGCTGAACTTGATCTTGAGAGGGGGTCTGGCCGGGGTCAGTCCTGGCTGCCTATTTTTATATCAATTATATCAGTTGGTTAAGTAGCTTTATCCGGACCAAACGAACGCTTAACCAGATGGCTCGCTGCCCCGGCTGAGATAAAAGTATAACCTTAAGCGAATGGCCAGTAATCGCGAAAAATCGCCTGCTTTCATCCCAACTTCATAAAGGGGGCGGGGCGGATGGGGTGGATTTCAATTTTTTCCCAGACGCGGTTCAGGACATAAGGCTCGTTATCCAGCCATTCTTTCCGCAGGGCCTCTTCGGAAGGGAAATTACAGATGATGATGGAGCCGATTAGTTCCCCGGCTTGATTAAGAATGCCGGCAGCGCACAGCCATTTGCCTTCCTCGTAAAATTTTTCACCCTGCCTCAGATGCTCTTCCCGGGCGGCCCGGCGCCGCTCAGGACCGGCAGGCGGCGGATAATCAAAAGCTAAGACCATAAAGGGCATGATAATTCCTTTCAACAAGGCTTTTTTACAATTAGAAAACATTTTCGCGAAAAAAAGCAAGCGAAAGAAAGTGGCGAAGTTTTCGGGAAGCTAAGGTTGTGGTTTGGACATAGTTTTATTCTATTAATCTATTAAATGAAATGGAGCCAGCCGGAAATTGCGGGCCTGGAAGCAAGTAAGCCTTAAGGCCAGGGGAGCAAGCTGGCATCCAGCCAGGAGAGCAAAAAAATTTTATTAAAACAGGTTTTTCCCAATACTTTTGATAATTTGATAAAAGGACACAACCAGGCAATAATGACTCAATTAAAGTGACAGCTCAGGGCTGCATTTCCCTCCGGGTCACGTTAGCAGAAAATTAGATCATACCGGCTGCTCTTAGCCTTTAGTTTTGTCTTTAACCCCGAATCGCAACAGGCCACGGTGGCAGCCTTTGGTGCAGACAGTGCAGGCAAAACAATCGGGCACCATGACCGCATCCTTGAGAATTTCGGCTACGGCCGGGCAGGGAGCTTTAGAGACACAGGCCTGACAATCATTGCAGCTGTCTTTCTTCTTAACAACCCTGAAAGCAGCCATCTGCTCAATGATGTTGGTGAAAAGACCAACCGGGCAGACAAAATAGCAGTAAGGCCGGTAGGTAAAAAAAGCAAAGCCCAGCGTCAGCAGGAGCGGCAGGAAATGATAAAGATTCTCCAGCAGGGTCGGCTGCAGATTCCACTTAAAGCCTTCAAAGGCGTTGAGGTAATCATAAAGCGATAGAGCCCGGACCTGGCCTTGATTGACCGTATGGATTATGGCCGTCCAGCTCAGGGCGATAAAGGCCAGGAAAATTGACACTCTGAAAGTCTGGCTTAGGCGGAAGCACGGCCGGCGTCTCCGGATTCTAAGCTTATCAGCCAGCATGGCCAGCAGTTCCTGAATGGACCCCACCGGGCAGACATAACTGCAGAAAAGTTTGGGGCCGACGAGGCTTAACAGGAGAATTACAGCCAGGGTGGCCAGCATCGGCGCTCGCAAACCGTAAAGCAGGGGCTTGGTGAAAGCGCAGATGGGTGAAGGATGCATGGAAAAGCCGGAGAAAAGCTTCAGGCCGAGGTTAGCTGAAACCCCATAAAGAAAGGTAGCAATTACCAGAAAGGGGATTCTGGTTCGGTTGTCCATCTTGCCGGTCAGCAGCAGCGCCAGAGCTACCAGGCCGATAACTAACATCGTTATTAGTTTCGGAGAAAAGAGGAACTGGAAGAAATTCTGAGTTGGCGCTGGAGGTGTTGCCTGTCCTGAAGCTTGCCCCTGTCTTTGCCCGGGTCCTTGACTCTGTCCGAGTCCTTGACCCTGTCCCTGTGTTTGTCCCTGTCTAAGACCCTGTCCAGAACCCTGCTCTGCGGCCGTACCAGGGTTGGCCCGGACCTCTTTTTCCTGGTTCGATTGAGGTCTTAAGCCACTTTCTGGTTGTTCAGCAGGCGGGCGGTTTGTTTGTTGTTCCTGAGCCAGAGTAAGAAGCGGCAGGCCAGCAATAACTATGATGATAAAAACCAGACCAATCAAACCAAATCTTTTCCAGTCCATGTTCACCTCGACGAAATTAAAATGGCCTTCCTATTTTGCCTGAATCGCTTAAAAAAGTTAAGCCCCGGGGCCATCTAATCCTTTTCTTGTTTAACGGGCGCAGGCGGAATATCAGCTCAGTTTCTGATGGTCACTTTTTTTTGCTAAAAAATCTTATCCATCCTGCCGTTTGAGGCGGCATTAGGGATGAGAAGTCTGGAAGTTTGAGACTATGCTTCTGGATCTTCGTTATTGTCCTTTTGTCTTCATTGTTTATTAGAGGTATAGAGCCTTCTTCGTCTATAATTGCGCGACTGGGGCTGCACCGTTTATAGATACTCCTTTAGACTGGATACCATATCTTAACCTGAAAGAAAACTCAATTTGACAAGGCCTCATCATCAATTTATTATCCCAGCTGAAACCCTGTAAAACCCGGGAGCATAATTGATGCTGAAAAATCTTTTTTCACCAGAGTGGCCGAGGAGAAATTTTTTAGCAACCTGCATCCAAAGAGAGGCAAGGTTGCGCCCTGAGGTGTGCCCTGCGGCCAATCGGTCGCACCGTATACTTATGATGTTAATTCTGGTGCTGCTGATCTGGGGGATGGGCCGGAGCCAGTCGTCCATCTCAAGAGCTGACCTGGCTGTTCGCCTGGTTGAGACCGAGGCTTGCTGGGAGGCGCATCGCGAGTCGACTGAGGCTCGCCTGCGCGCCGCGCACCTGCTCTCAGAAGGCATTACGGCTTTCTTTTCGGGAAAATTAGAAGCTCTCGTGCGCAACCTGACACTGGCCTGCGTTGCCCTGCGCTCAGACGCGCCCCCAACGCCAGAAATGCTTTATGCAGGTGCGCTGGGGGTGCGTTTGCCCTATGTGGTGGACAGAGAAGAGCTGGAAAAAGGCCAGGGCGTACTCCGATTCCAGCTTTTTTCCTATTATGAGGCCGAGAAGCCAGGCCAACCGCTGCAGCTGCGCTGGCAGGTGAGGCGGCGCGGCCAGAAGCGATCCATTGGCGAGGGGAAGCTGGAGGCGCCTGAGCCTGGTGCGATAGCCACCATTTTGAGGCGTGCCCCTGAAGGCGACTACGAAGCGCTATTTGAACTTCGCCAGGGCAACCAGACTCTACGGCGGTGGCGACAGACCTTCAGCGTGATAGCCAACCTGAAGGCGCGGCTGGAGGCGCTGGAACAGGCTTCGAGATGGCACGAAGCTGCCGGGCCGACGGAAAAGATGACCGTGCTGAATGCCCTGGAAGTTCTGGACAAAGCCTGGAAAGGCCAGAGGCCGGAAACTTTTTATCCGCTGCTTCGGCTGCTGCAAATGGCTGAACAAATAACCGCGGGCTGGAAAAAGGGCAAATCTGGCTGGCAGGCTGCTCCAGGCGACTACTGGCTGGCGACGCTGTATCAGGAACGCAAAGTTGCTTTCCGCTTGTTCATTCCCAGACAGTTCAGGGCAAAGCGACCTATTCCTCTGGTGGTAGCGCTACACGGTGCAGGCGGGAACGAGCACCTCTTCTTCGAGGGCTACGGTCTCGGCCGAGTGCTTAAGGAGGCTGAGAAGCGCGGCTGGGCGGTGATCGCCCCGCGGGCTGAGGCGGGGCTGGCACATGTCGGTGGTGCGATTGAAGCCGCTAAGCGTCTGCTGCCGGTTGACCCCGGGTGTGTCTACCTGATGGGGCATTCTATGGGTGGGGCGCACAGCTTCGCGGCTATAGCCCAGTTTCCCGACCTTTTCCGGGCGGCGGCCATCTTCGCCGGGGCAGGGCAACCAAGCCGGGTTCCCGCTGACCTGCCGATTATGCTGGCCGTTGGCGAGCAGGAAATTAACATGCTGAAAAACAGCGTGGAAAAGGCTTACCACCGCCTGCAGGAACTGAATCTTAAGACTCTGGAATACAAAAAGTACGAAGGCTGTGAACATCTGATGATTGGGCGCGAAGCTCTGCCCGAGGCCTTTGCCTTTTTTGAGCGAGCACCACAACGGAACGGCCAGCGGCCTCTTCAAAGAAAGGCAGCGAAATAAAGTGCTAGAAAAGGGAAAATCTGCATTTACATCTTGGAAATCAGGTAAAGTGACGGGCGCGCGGTGTTTTTATTTCCTGTCAGTCAGGAAGTAAGGCAAGGCTCTTTTTTAACAACAGGTATTGGATTCATTTGTATTCTCGGGGGCAGGAAACGCCTATGATATCCCATTTTTTTGGATTTGCCGCCGCCGGACCGCTCGTTTTAGCAAATTAGAAAATATCGCTGGACCTCTGGCCACTCGCTCTTGTTTCTGGCAACTCGCTCTTAAAAAAATAGGAAATGTATATTGTCTCCCCAATTTTCATTAAGCGTAATTAATTAATCGTCAACAAGTTAGAAAGCGGGCGGGGAAACTACAAAATTTTTCTGACCTTTTGTTGTTATTAACATAACTTTAACTTATCTTACCCTGTTTCTTAATCCGGGTTTGCTAATCTCAAGATGGATAAAAAGAGAAAAAAGATGGAAACAAAAATGAAAGCGAACAATGAAAAAGAAGTTGGTGGCGGATTGGTAATTACGGCAGGAAGCGGTCTGGAAGCTCAGCCGAAAGTTGGTAGGGGGCTGAGAATTCGCGGCTCGGATGAAGGCTGGTGTCAGGCCAAAGCTGGTTCGGCAGGGGCAGCTTGCTCGGGCTATAGGGCGGCGGGAGAAAAGCCGATGCTGATAAGCCTGGAAAAAGCGCGGACTCTGATCGAAGCGGGCTGGCAGGCGGCTGACCTTCATGTCCATACCTTTTATTCTTATGACGTGGTGCCGACCAGAGAAGTTGACCCGCTGGTGCTTTACGAAAAGGCCAGGGCCAGGGGGATGAGCTTTGTCTCCTTCACCGACCACGACACCATGGATGCCTATGACCGGATAGGTTGGACGAGGGAGGGGCTGGTTCCAGGGGTTGAGGTGAAGATTCTAGACCCGGATAAGGTCGGCCACACGGTACACATCAATGTCTATCTGTTGAACAGAAGCCAGTTTGAAGAAATTGAGAGAATTGCCAGGGGAGCGAAGGATGTTGAACTGCTGGTGGAGTATCTGAGGGCGGAGAATTTGCCCTTTACCTTCAACCATCCTTTCTGGCATGAGCCGGGAGAGAAACTGAATGCCCGGGCCGTGGTGGAGCTGGCAGAGAAATTTCCGGTCCTGGAATATAACCTGGGGCGGATCAGGAGATTGAACCGGCTGGTGCTGGAGCTGGCTGCAGAAAAGAATAGGGGGGTGGCGGCCGGAACGGACTCACACACCGGGGATATAGGAAGGATTTTTACCGTGGCCAGGGGTGATAATTTCCGGGAGTTTTTTGAGTCGGTCAAGAACGGAGAGTCCTGCCTGGTGACGGAAGACCTGAATTATAATCGGATAAAGAACGAAATTTTCCAGCGACTGGAAATGCTGATTGATAGTCATAAATGGGTGATGGGTAAGGAAGAATTGAAGATGGAGACCGGGAATGCCCTGGCAGATGCGGTGATCGAAATGCTGTCCGGAGGAAGAGCTGAAATCCTGGGAGTGAAGAGAGCGGTTTTGAAGGGAGTGGCCAGGATGGTCTCCAGGACAGGTTTGCCCGCCAGGATATATCTCAGAAAGCAGAATATGCTGGCCAGCCGCATCCAGCAGGAATTGAATTTCGCGGCATAAGGGGATAGGCCGGGGATGGGAGCGAAGTGATAAGTAATAAAGCAGGTTGTTAAAGGCGGAGTGAGAGGCGGAGTGATAAGGCCTGATACGGGTGAGGGGACACCTGACGGGTGAGGGGACACCTGCAGATGTCCCCATTTTTCGCCCTTCTAAATTATTTCTTTACTGTTAATTAACGAGACGCAATGCCCCTAAGAGGGGACTAAGAGGGGCTAAGAGGGGACACCTGCAGGTGTCCCCTCTTTCCTTCCTGCGGCCCGAAGTTTCCCTCATATAATCAAGCCGATAATTCGGGGACATCTACAGGTGTCCCCTTTTTGTTATATAATGATGGGCGTTGATGTCTCCACTTACAAAGGAGGGCAGGATGAAGAGCATAACCGGCAGTGTGGTCAGAGACCAGCTTGTTTATATGCTGGGCTTTGGATTTTTGATGGGAATAATATTTCCTTTTTTTACTCTCTGGCTGTTGAAATTGCCGGCGGTCCAGGTGCTAACGCCGCTCTATTTTTCGATGTGCGTTTTGGCCGGCCTGGTGGTTGGTCTCTGTAACTATTTCATTTTCCGCGGCGTGGTTTACAGGTTTCTGTCCAGGCTCTCAGCCAAGATGGGAGTTTTTCAAGCCAAGCTTGAGTCCTACCGGTCCGACCCCTCCTCGGCTGATAAGTGCCGGGTGGAGGATTGCTATGTGGATACCACATCGGCCGATATCCTGGGAACGATTTCCGGGGAGTTTAATAATCTTATTGCCTCGGTGGCTAATTTTATCGAGGTGGAAAGGACTACCGATAGCTTCCTGGATAAACTAAAACGGAGCCTCAAGCTGGAAGATGTGGCCGGGGTGGTGTTGCAGGCCTTCAGCGAATACTTCGGCGGCCAGGGCGGTTTTCTCCTGATCCTGGAGAGGGGAGAGTTCAGGCTGGTTAAGGCTCAGTCCGTTGATATCAAGAAGGAACAGATCGAGGACAGCTTCTGGCTGCAGCTCCTGCGGCAGGATAAGCCCCTGATAGTTTCCGGAATTGAGGGTGACGCCATCCACCTGCACATCGGGATAGGCCAGCTTGACCCGCGTCACATCGCTCTGATTCCGCTAAAATACCAGAACGAGGATGTCGGCGTTTGCGGACTTATTTCCCGGGAGCCTTTCAAACGTGATTTTGCCAGCCTGGAGGCCCGGAATTTCATCGTTCAGGCCACGCCCTTCATTTATAATGCTCTGATCATGAAGAGGCTGGAGGTGATGGCGGCCATTGACGAATTGACCGGTGTCCTTAACCGGAGGTTCGGCCTGAGGCGATTAAACGAAGAATTTGAGCGGTCCAAACGCTACCGGATGCCGCTCTCGGTGGCCATGGTCGATATCGATCATTTTAAGAAAATTAATGACACCTATGGACATCAGGCGGGCGATTTTGTTTTGAAGACTCTGGCCGGCGTTTTTACCAGTAATATTCGAGTTTCGGACCTGGTCATCCGGTTTGGCGGAGAAGAATTCCTTCTGGTCTTCAACGGGGCCTCGGCTGTCGATGCCTATCAGATAATGGAGAAATTGAGAGTCAATGTCGAAACCATGCGCTTGCAGTACGGAGCTTTTGATTTCAAGGTGACCTTCAGCGCCGGGGTGGCCAGCTTTCCGTCGGACAAGGTCAGCGACCTGCCTAACTTAATTCACCAGGCGGACAGCGGCCTTTACAAGGCCAAGGAAACCGGACGCAACCGAACCGTCATCAGCGCCTGAAAATAGGGGACACCTGCAGGTGTCCCCATTTTTCGCCTGCCCAAATTATTTCTTTACTGTTAATTAACGAGACCCAATGCCCCTAAGAGGGGACACCTGCAGGTGTCCCCTCTTTTCGGGTGAACTTTTATCACCTGATTTTCGTTTATAAGGGTGAAGCCTGGTGAGGCTGATAGCGTGAATCAATTAAATCAATCTGAGGATAGAAGTGAACATGAACAAGAAAGCGTTTATCTCGACCGCAGCGATAATCTTTATCCTGTTTATTCTTTTGGGTCTGGCAGGTTTGCGGGCCGCCTCAGGAAACAGGCTGCCCGCCAAATCTGCCGATATCGACAAAGAGGCTCTGAAAAAAGCTCAGGAGCAGAAGGTGGTCCGGGCCATAAGGTTGACCGAACCAATAAAGCTGGATGGCCTGCTCGAAGAAGAAGTCTGGAAGAAGAACCCGCCGGCCAACGATTTCCTGCAGCGCGACCCGCTTGACGGAGCTCCGGCTACCGAAAAGACCGAGGCCTGGGTGGCCTATGATGAGGCCAACCTTTATGTGGCTGCCTACTGCCATGACTCGGACCCGAAGGGGATAGTCGGCCTGCTGGGACGCCGCGATTCCTTCGTGGATTCGGACTGGTTTTTCTTCGCGGTCGACCCCTATTTTGACCGGCGTAGCGGCTTTCTGTTCGGGGTCAATCCCGCTGGTTCAATCGTGGATGAAGTGCTGTTCAACGATGTCAGTGAGGATGCAACCTGGGATGGCATCTGGGAAGCGAAGGTAGCCCGGTTGGCTGACGGCTGGACCCTGGAGATGAAAATTCCCTTTAACCAGCTCCGCTTTCCCCGGAAGGATAGTTACACCTGGGGTGTTAATTTTCAGAGGACCATCAAGCGGAAACAGGAAAAACTGGCTTTCGCCTGGGTACCCAAGGAAGATAGCGCCTATGTTTCGCGCTTCGCCCGGCTGGAAGGCATTGAAAATATCAGTCCCGGGCGCCGGGTTGAACTTTATCCTTATTCTGTCGGCCAGGCCCAGTTCCGGCCAGCTGAACCAGGCAATCCCTTCGAAACCGGCCATAAATACCTGGGCAATGTCGGCTTTGACCTGAAAGTCGGGCTGAAGAGCAATCTCAACCTCGATGTCAGTATCAACCCTGACTTCGGCCAGGTGGAAGTTGACCCGGCGGTGATAAACTTGAGCGCCTACGAAACTTATTACCAGGAAAAGAGGCCTTTTTTCATAGAAGGGGCTTCTATGTTCAACCATTTCGGCCGGGGCGGAGTTTACTTAAATGCCAATATCAACTGGCCCAACCCGCGGTTCTTTTACAGCCGGCGGATTGGCCGGGCGCCGCAGGGCTATCCTGTTCATGACGGCTACGTAAATTTTCCGGACCGGTCCACTATCCTGGGGGCCTTCAAACTGACGGGCAAAGTGGGCTCGGGCTGGAACGTCGGTTTCATCAGCGCCGTTACCGCCCGGGAATACGCCACGGTCGATGACCTGGAAGAAAGGTACAGGGACGAGGTGGAGCCGCTTTCTTACTACGGTGTCCTGCGGGCCCAGAAGGAAATCAAGGACGGGCAGCAGGGAATAGGATTTATGGCCACCGCGGTTGTCCGCGACCTTGATAACGACATCCTTGCGACCATACTCAACCGGAGGGCCTTCAGCCTGGCCCTGGACGGCTGGTCTTTCCTGGACAAGAAAAGAACCTGGGTGGTCGGCGGCTGGCTGGGCGGAACCTTCATCCAGGGCAGCCAGGAAGATATCTACCGGTTGCAGCAGTCCTCCATGCATTACTTTCAGCGGCCCGATGCCACCCACGTCAGCCTCAACCCGGAAGCCACCAGTCTTAACGGCTGGGCCGGGCAGTTTAAGCTGGCCAGGCAGCAGGGCCACCACCTGTTCCTGTTGTCGGCCGGAGCCCTGTCGCCAGGGTTTGACCCCAATGATGTTGGTTTCCAGAGTTCCGGTTCGGACCTGGTGGATGTCATGGGGCTTTATGGCTACCAGTGGACCAAGCCGGGAAAAGTTTTCCGGCAGTGGACGGCCATCGTTGGTGGCTCGGTGCAGTATGATTTTGGCGGCAACCGGACCTTCAACTGCCTGGCGGCTGACTTTCAGGGCTTGCTGAAGAACTGGTGGAACTTTGAATATACGCTGATCTATGTGCCGGAGGCTCTGAGCAACCGTCTGACCCGGGGAGGCCCGCTGGCTCTGACTCCATATGGGGTAATGCACCAGCTTTTTCTGAACAGCGACTCCAGGAAGCCGGTGGTGCTCCAGGGTAATTTTTCCTACCAGTGGACTCACCGCGATTCCAGCGAATGGATGGCCGATTTTTCGGTGCGCTGGAAGCCGCGGACTAACCTCAGCCTGTCGGTCGGGCCGATGATTGGATTTTCCAAGAATGAAACTCAGTGGGTGAAGAAGGTAAGCGACCCGCTGATGACTGAAACCTTCGGGGTGCGCTACGTATTCGGACGGATTGACCAGAAAATCGTGGCCAGTGAAATCAGGATTAACTGGATTTTCACGCCGACCCTGAGTTTGCAGGCTTACCTGCAGCCGTTTGTTGCTGTGGGGAAGTACGACCGGTTCAAGCAGCTCAACCGGCCGCGGGCTTATGATTACCTGGTGTTCGGGGAGGGTGGGTCGACCATAAGCGAGGAAGACGGGCGCTATCTGGTGGACCCGGATGGCGACGGCCCGGCGGCTTCGTTCTACATAAATAACCCAGACTTCAACTACAAGTCGATGCGGGGTACGGTGGTGCTGAGGTGGGAGTACCGGCCGGGGTCGTTGCTGTACCTGGTCTGGACCCAGAACCGAGCTGATTTCAGCTACCCGGGGCAGCTGTCGCTGTGGCGCGACCTGGGCAACCTGTTCACCGCCCCCGGCGACAACATCTTCCTGGTGAAATTCTCCTACCGCTTCAACCTATAAAAGAGGGGACACCTGCAGGTGTCCCCTCTTTAGCTTCTTTTTGTTTTTTTCTCCCCATATAAATTTGGACCTGATCCGGGGACACCTGCAGGTGTCCCCTAAATAAAATTTTCAGGACCGTGATAAAAATAGCCGGTTATCTACGTCTATTAATATGCAATGCCAAGGACAGCAAGGATAGTTTTCCCGAATGCCCCGCATCATATCATCCAACGCGGCAACCGTAACCAGATTGTCTTCTTCACTGACGATGATAAAAAAGTATATCTCGAACTTCTGGGCCATAATTCAAGCCGCGAAAGAGTGAAAATCTGGTGTTATTGTCTCATGGATAACCATGTTCATCTAATTGCAGTTCCAGAAGATACACTAAGCCTGAGAAGAGCCATTTCTGAAACCCATAAAAAATATACTCTTATGATCAATACCAGAAATAAATGGAAGGGTCATCTCTGGCAGGGGCGGTTTATCTCCTATCCTATGGATGAAACTTACCTTTACCGGTGCATGAGATACATAGAACGCAATCCCGTCAGAGCCGGCCTGGTCAGCCATCCGGAAGATTATCCATGGTCAAGTGCCAGGGCCCACCTCTTTGGCAGCAATGATAATATCCTGAGCCCGCTCCCGCTGGCCTATAAACTGGAAGACTGGCAGGGCTACCTGAGCGAAACTGAGTGCGAGCACGACCTAAGAACGTTCCGGGAGAGCAACAGGGGAGGCCGGCCGTTGGGGAGTAAGTTTTTCTTGAAAAGAATAGAAACGGAACTCGGAATAAGAGTTCTGCCCCCGGAAAAGCCGGAAAGGGGACACTTGCAGGTGTCCCCTCTTACGGAGACGGATTTTAAGGCAGGCGAATCCCCAGAATAAACGGAAAATGGGGACACCAGCAGGTGTCCCCTCTTTTATTTGTCGGAGAAGGCGAAGACGCTCAGGTAGCCCAGCTTGATCACCCGGCTCAGCAGCTCGCCCGACGCCTTATCGGGGCTGTCACCCGGCTGATGGTAGTCCGGATGCATAGCCGTCATATAATACACGTATGGTTTGTTAACCGCGGCAAAGGAGGAGTGGTCGGAACCACCGCCGCCCTGCCCCAGTTCCGGCTCCCGAATATACAGGTCCAGCCCCACGTACTTGTTCATTTCCTGCTGGATTTCGTAGAATCCTGAATCCTTGGTAGCATTGACCGTCACAAAGTATCCCGGCCGGATCTGCTTGACCAGCTCTTCCACGCCCTGAACCTTGAACATATTCGCATAGCGGGCGAAGGTCTGCTCGTCAAACGGCCGGCTGATCATATCGTAGTTCAGGTAACCGACAGTTTTTTCCATGGGGAAGGTCGGGTTCTGCACATAATAGCGGCTCCCCAGCAGCCCTTTCTCTTCTCCCGTCCACAGGCAGAAAACGACACTTCTCTTCGGCTTGACCGGGTTGAGAGCCATGGCCCGGGCAATGGCTATCACTCCCACTGAGCCCGAAGCATTATCGTCAGAGCCGTTGAATATATAGTCGCCCCACATGCCCACGTGGTCAAAATGAGCTCCCACCACGAAATATTCATCCTTCAGCTTGGGGTCGGAGCCTTCAATGTAGCCGATGACATTCATGGCCCGAACCAGGTTGGCTTTAACACTGGAATTAAGGCTGACCCTGACACCCGGCAGCTCGCGGGAAGCAGGCTTGTAGGTAGTCTCAATGTCCTTTTTCAGCTCGTCAATCGTTTTTCCGCTATTTTCCAGAATAAGATTGGCCATTTCCCGGGTTATGGTCAGGGTAGGCACGTTGCTCCCGCCCATCATCCCGGCCATCGCCTCCCGGGCCCCCGGAATGAGCATCCTGGTCCTGGGTCTGTTGATAATCGGCCGTTCGTCATTCGGCCGACGGTTCTGAGCTGCGGTTAACATGTTGTAAATATCGGCGTCCTTCCCGGTGTTCTGGACGATCAGGACGGCGGCCGGTGACTGCTTGTAGATTTCCTCCAGCTTATTGAAACCGCCCCTTCCTCTTCTCATGAACATCATCTGCATGGCCTGGGCCTGGGGAAAATACTTGTCCTTGATTTCTTTGTTCTTGTTAAAAGGTGATTTGGGGTCGTCTTTGCCCGGAGCTTCGCTCAGCACCAGGACGATTTTATCCTTCAGGTTCAACCCTAAGAGTTCATCCCAGCCGACTGCCGGTTCCTTGATTCCATAACCAGCAAAAACCACCGGCCCGCTCAGGTCTTCATCGGAAGACAGGGTGCTCATAAAGTCTATCCCGCTCTGGAAGGTCCGCGACCTGGTTAAACCACCCCTGGAAACCTCAGCCCTGACAGCAGTCTGGCTGTCGGTGATTTCCTTTAAGGTAAATTCCTGGAAATAGCTCCGCTCCATGGACATGGCCTGTCTGGCATCCTGTCCGGCCATGGCCCGGGCAATGTTGATCTCAGCCCTGGGCCGATCGCCGCCCGGCTTGATTCCCCACATCTTGAAGAGCGAAACCACATAGTCAGCAGCCATGGCATAGCCCCGGCTGCCCGTATCTCTTCCTTCCATCCAGTCGGAAGCCATATAGTTGAGCATCGACAGGGTATCCCTGGGGGTGATGGACTCGAAACCCACCCTGTACTTTTCCGGAACAGGTTCGGTCTTGGAGACCAGGTTCAGGGCTCTTTTCACTTCCTCCGGCTTCATCTGCTGCTGCGGCGGCATCTGAGCCAGGGAGAAGGAAAAAGCCAGTAGCACGGCTGCTACCATCAGTAACGGCAGTAGACGCTTTTTCATTTAAACCTCCATTAATTTATCTGAAAACACTTTTTGGCGATTGAAAAGAAGAAAAACAAATGGGGCAGCAAAGATAAAAACATCCATCATCTGGTTTGACGTTTCTTCTTGGCATTTCTTCCATTATAGGCCAGAAAAAAACAAAATAATTCCCGCCGCTCCGTCTTTCTTTTTAATCTTTCGTGTAGAGCGGAGGAGAGCCTATCGCCCTGGCCGTTAACACCTGTCTTTTATCTCAGACCTGGCTCAGGATAATCGGCCCCTCGCGACTGGCAGCTTTTCGCCAACCTCCGCTCAACCGGGAAAAGTCAGCCGGAACTCGCTACCCTTATTCCGGCCCCGAATCAGCTTGATTTCCCCGTCTATTTGCTCTACCAGGGTGTTGATGATGACCAGTCCCATGGTTTCGGCTTTTTTCAAATCGAGCTTCCGGGGAAAGCCAACCCCGTCATCCTTGACCCGGAGCTCAAACCGGCCTGCTGGTAGCTTCCTGAACTTTATCCAGAGGTTCCCCCGGCGCCCCTGCGGAAAAGCATGCTTGAAGCAGTTGGTTATCAACTCGTTAAGTATCAGTCCCACCGGCACGGCCAGGTTCAGGTTGAGGTTCTGTGGCTCGATGTCCAGGTGCAGCTGGACCTGGTCCGGTTCCAGTTGCTGGTCGTAAAAGATGTTCCAGGCCAGGTTATTGAGATAGTCGGGGAAATTGACGTTGCTCAGGTCCCGTGACCGGTATAACTTTTCGTGGACCATGGCCATGGATTTAATCCGCTGCTGGCATTCCTTGAAGGCCGTCCTGGCCGCCGGGTCCTGCAGCTGGGCCGACTGCATGTTCAGCATGCTGGAAATCACCTGCATGTTGTTCTTGACCCGGTGATGAATCTCCCGCATCAGGATCTCTTTTTCCTTGAGCGACTGCCTCAGGGCTTCTTCGGCCAGCTTTCGCTCGGTAATATCGCGGGCTATGCCTTCCAGGGCCACCAGCTGGCCGGAGTCGTCATAAATGGGCACGTTGACCTGCTCGGTCCAGATGATCTGGCCGTCTTTCCTTTTCCAGCGCAGGACGACCGGGTTGCTGATTTTTCCTTTGACTATATCTTTTAATACCGGGCGGTCTTCGGGCAGCAGCAGTTTGTAGCCCAGGGCCGGGTCGGCATAGTGTTCCTCGGGCGTATAACCGGTAATAGCCGTGGCCGCCGGGCTGACATATTCAAAGCCGGGCTCGGGCAGGATCCTGAACCGGTAGATGATGTCCTTGGCATTCTCAGCCAGCCGGCGGAACCTGGCTTCGCTCTCCCGCAGGGCCTGTTCAGCCTTCTTGCGCTGGTCGATGTCGCGAACTATGGCCTGGATCAGTTTCCTCCCCCCGATTTCAATCAGGTTCAGGCTGACCTCGGTGTAGAAGAGGGTGCCGTCGTACCGGCTGTGCAGCCATTCAAAAAATTGAGGCTCTCCCCTCAGGGCGGCTTCGATTTTCTCCAGAGCCTTCTCCCTGGAATCGCGACCATCGGGCTGTTTCTCCGGGGAAAACTGATAGGGCGGCTGGCCGATTATTTGTTCCCGGGAACAGCCGAAGATTGTTTCGGTTTTCTGGTTGCAATCGATGAAAATTTCCCGGTCCATCAGGAAGATGGCATCGTTGGCCGCTTCGAACAGGCTGCGGTACTTGCTTTCGCTCTCGCGGAGAGCCTGCTCGGCCTTCTTTCTGTCGGTGATTTCTATGGTAACTTCAATCAGGCCGATTATCTGTTCTTTTTCATCTTTCAGCGGGTAACCGCTGATGTGCCACCAGCGGCCATCGGGAGTCTGGACTTCTGTCCGTTCCGGTTTTCCGCTGGCCCGGGCTTTATCCAGGGGGCAAAAAGAGCAGGGCTTCGGCCGCTGATGCCAGAGCTCATAGCATTTTTTCCCAACCAGTTGACCCGGCTCCAGGCCGAGTGAGGCGGCCGCGGCCCGGTTGGCCCAGACTATGGTATGATCAGGAGCCTGGTAGATGACGTGTTCGGAAATGGTGGCAAAGATGGCCGATTTTTCCCTCTCACTCCGGATAAGCTCTTCCTCGGCTCTTTTCCTGGCGGTTATGTCGGTGATGATTCCTTCCAGGCAGACCAGATTGCCGCCGTCGTCAAAAATTCCACCGCCTCGCTCCTGCACCCATTTGAGATGGCCTTCGGCCGTTATGATCTGGTACTCTTCTTCAAAGACTTCCCGTGTTTTGAGCACCTGCTGCCATTTATTCCAGAGGTACTCGCGGTGTTCGGGAACGATCAGGTCGCTAAAGGCCAGCCGGCGGTTTCCGATTAAATCCTCCGGCTGGTAGCCGGTAATTTCCCGGCAGGTGCCGGCTATGTACTCCATAGTCCAGTGGCGGTCGTTCCGGCAGCGGTAAACCATTCCCGGCAGGTTGGCCAGCAGATGTTCCAGGAAGCGGTTTTTCTCCTTCAATTCTTCCCGGGCGGCCAGGATTTGCTTCTGGGCTTCCCTTTCAGCTGTCTGGTCGCGGAACACCAGAATGACTCCCAGCAGATTTCCTTCGTCGTCAGTTATCGGGGCTCCGCTGTCGGCAACCGGACATTCCCGACCGTCGCGCGAAATTAATATGGAGTGATTGGCCAACCCCACTATGATTCCTTCTTTGATTACTCTTTCCACAGGGTTTCCCGTCTTTTCCCTGGTGAATTCATCCACCACCTGGAAGACTTCTTCAATCGGCCGGCCCCGGGCTTCCTTTTCACTCCAGCCGGTCAATTTTTCGGCCACGTGGTTCATCACCAGGATTTTGCCTTTCGTATCCGTGGAGATAACCCCGTCTCCGATGCTGTAAAGCGTAGCCCTGATTTCTGCTTCCCGGGCCAGCAGCTCCTGGATTAACTCCACCCGGTCGGTGATATCAACCAGAGTGCCGATGATGGCTTTGCGACCCTGATAGTCGATGGTGCTGCCGTGGGCTTCGCAGTAAAAAGAAGTACCGTCCTTGCGCCAGCCCCGGAATTCAAAACGCAGCGACGGCACCTGGCCGCTCAGGCGGCGGCGGTTGTATTCGCGGACCATGGCCCGGTCGTCAGGATGAGTCAGGTCTATATTGCCCAGCTTGCCAATCAGCTCGCCTGGTTCATAACCGAACATCTCGGCCAGCGACCGGTTGACGTACTTAAAGACACCGTCCTGCACCAGGTAAACCCCGGCCATGGCCGAATCGCTCAGGACCCGGAAAAGTTGCTGGGTTTCCCTGGCCCGGGCTTCGGCCTGGTATAATTTCTGGTAATTGAGTTTTTCCCGGCGCTGCCAGAAAACTTCGGTCAGCAGCAGCTGGGCGGCGATGAGAGAAATCAGAAAAAGAATGATCAGGTTAGAGCGCCTCCGCCAGCCGGCCAGGGCCTCAGCCCGGTCCATCTTGGCCACGACGGACCAGCAGGTGTTGAAAACAGGGCTGGTGGCGGCCAGGACTTTAACGCCTCGGTAATCAACTCCTTCGTAAGTGCCATAATCGCCCAGGGCTGCCCTAACAGCTGGAACCTCTGTTCTGGTCAGGGGGAGCCGCAGATTAAGAGCTGCCCCCTTTTTGTGCCTGAGTTCGTTTAGAAACAAGACTTCATCACCATCCCGTTTGACCAGCAGAGATTCGGCAGTCTGGCTGGCAACCGGCCAGGATTGAATCAGGGGAAAAAGAAAATTCTCGGCGTTGGCTTTTAAGATGAGGTAGCCGAGCGGCCTGGAGTCCGCAGCTTCCGGCGGCAGCACCGGAGCCACCACATCCAGGTGGATAGAGCCGTCGGCCAGGCTCCGGTGAAGGTCGGTATTCAGAACAGATCCGCTCTTTGCGGCCCTTTCCAGGATATCCACAGATTCCGGTGGCTTCTCCTGGCTGTAAGCTTTCAGGGCCAGCACGATTCTCTTTTCGGCGTTCATCAGGGCGATGTTGCCGTAATTTTAATTTTCGGCGGTTATTTCCAACCTCTTGATTATCCTGTCCCTGACAGATTCCTGTCCGTTTTGCAGAAAGTCGATGATAGCTTCGGCCAGGAAAGGACTCCGGGTCATCATGGCCGCATCTTTTTTCCTCTCGTCCAGCCAGTCCCGGATCTGCTGGGCTTTTATTCGGGCAATGGACGACAGCTGGTCAAAGACTATTTTTTCAGCCCTTTTTTCTTCCGCGCGGCGGATGCCCAGTCCAACTCCGAGAATCAGGATGATCAGCAAAAGGGAGGTTAAGTAAACCGGGCTGGTCAGCCTTTGTTTCCATCTGGCCTGAAGCCTGGTTTCGTCTGGCATGAAGCAGCTCCTGGCTTTTAAGGTCCGGGTATGGAGCGGACGACGGCCGGGAGGTTGCGGTCCGAACCGGGCTGGACCCGGTAATTATAAAGGCGGGATTGAGCTGAATCTTCCGGCCGGTTCAGGCGGCGCCTTGATGACCACTGGCCCTTCTTCAGGTTACCCTTTTTCATCGGCTCCGGCTCAAAATTAACACCTTCCTGGTTATTAGTCAAGAAAAGCGCTTTGGGGTTGAGCCCAGGTCTCTGTCCGGAAAAATTTATGTTAATCATAGAAGGTTTGCCATATAATGTTTACATCTTGGAAGGGAGGAAAAGTCATGCTCAAAGGGTTTAAAGAGTTTATCATGCGCGGCAACGTGGTCGACCTGGCCGTGGCGGTCATCATCGGGGCGGCTTTCAGCCAGATTGTCAACTCGATGGTCGGGGACGTGCTGACTCCACTCATCGGGGCGATTTTCGGCCGGCCCGATTTTTCCGGGTTGTTCCTCGGCCCGGTAGCCCTGGGCAAGTTTATCAACGCCGTGGTCAATTTTCTGATAGTAGCGGCCGTGATTTATTTTGCCATCGTCGTCCCGATGAAAAAGATTCAGGAACTGAGGGACAGGAAAAAAGCCCAGGAAGCAGCTGCTGCTCCGGCTCCGGAACCGTCGGCTGAAGTCAAGCTGCTGTCTGAAATCCTGGAAACCCTGAAAAAGAAAGCCTGACCTGAAACCGAGCCGGCCTGCCCTCTTCAGGTTGCGGGCGGTGTTTTTACGCGGTTTGGCAGGAAGAGGAAGAAGGGCGTGGGAATAGGGTTGGTAAACAGGCTGTTCTCCCGGATAAAGAATACCGCCGGGATGAATACTCTGATTCGGTCTTTTTGAAGCGCGGGTTTGGCACAGCAGTAGGCCGGGTCTTCAACCAGGCGTCAAAACCAGGACGGAATATTTTTAGGCGCAATCAATTTTGCCCCGTTGGAAAAGAAGCGGGGCGGCAGTAAACAACGGGCCTTTAATCCTGCTGTTTATTCCTTTTATTATAATAATAATCTGAGGGACGCTGATAGCAAAGGTATGCTAAGAGCCGGGGCTGTGGCTATTTATCCCGTATTGGCCGACAGGTTTCGGCCGGTCTAAGATGACATGAGGTGTCCGGTCTGGGGCCCGGTCTAAGTTTTTTACGCCTGTTCTGCTATCATATATAAACTGAAACTCAAAAAGAATAATTAAAAAAGAGGTGGCAAGATGAAGATGGTCTACCGAAAAGCACTGATAACCGGAGCTTCAGCCGGGCTGGGTGAAGAATACGCCAGACAGCTGGCCGCGGCCGGAACCGATTTAATCCTGGTGGCCAGGAGGAAAGAGCGCCTGGAAAAGCTGGCGGCCGAGCTGAGGGAAAAGTTTGGAATTGCGGTCGAGGTTTTCCCGGCTGACCTCAGCCGGGAGGAGGAGGTCTACCGCCTGGCCGATAAAATCAGGCAAACTGAGGACCTTGACCTGCTCATCAACAACGCCGGTTTCGGCGGCCGGAGCAAGTTGTACCGCGACCAGACCCAGGAAGCTGAACAGATGGTTAGAGTCCATATAATGGCTCCGGTTGTTCTGACCAGGGCTGCCCTGCCGGCTATGATGAAAAGAAACGGGGGAGCGGTTATAAACCTGGCTTCAGTAGCTGCTTTTTCTCCTTTTTCCGGGGCCATGTACAGTTCGACCAAGGCCTTCCTGGTGATGTTTTCGGAAAACCTGCAGAACGAGTTGTTGGAAACGGGCATCAAAATCCAGGCTCTCTGTCCGGGCCTGACCCATACCGAGTTTCACCAGGTGGCCGGGATAAATAAAGAGGCCATTCCGGGCCTGCTCTGGATGAAGGCCGACCGGGTGGTCAGGATTTCGTTGAAGGCTCTGAACGGCAAGAAGGTGATTGTCGTTCCCGGCTGCCGCAACAGGATGATTGCTTTCTTGATGCGCTGTCCCTGGACTTTCAGCCTGATGCGCTGGCTGGCCAGGCTCGACAAAATAAGAAAAATGGCCGGGATGAAAGAAAAGCAATAGGAGCCGGAAAGAGAATGTTCATGGACTCCGAACACAAGCTTCATTTTTTAGCCTGATCACATTATTGAGAAAAGGATTGGCCGATAGTTGCCCGGGCCAATATGAATCTTTCCCAGGTCAGGAGTTGGAGCCGGGGTTGGCCAGCCAGGCCGTGTGGCTACTCGCTGAGACCTTGATACTTGTTTAAGGCATAAAGCTGGAAGCCTTCTCCGGTCGATGGAGAAGGACACCCGGCTGATAGATTGCTTGTTGACGGCTTATTAGCTCCGGAAGTTTCTGCTATGATTGAAGCGGTCGGGTCAGGCCGGAGGTGGCTCTTTTTGGGGCCCGAGGCGTGCTGGATGTTTAAGGTGATGAAGATGAAAATTACCGAAATCAGGAAACCCGGTCAGAAGCAGGCCAGAGCCAGGGCTCTGTTGCTTTTCTCCGGGGGGTTGGATAGCGTGCTGGCCGGGAAGGTCCTGGAAGAGCAGGGAATAGAGGTGGTGGGCCTGACCTTTCACAGCCAGTTTTTCGGAGCAGCTGGAGCTATCCGGGCGGCGGAAGAGCTGGGCTGGCCGTTGCTTCTGGTCGACATCAACCACGAACAGATTGAACTGGTGGAAAATCCGAAATACGGTTTTGGCCGCCGGCTTAATCCCTGTATCGATTGCCACGGTCAGATGGCCAGGATAGCCGGGCAACTGCTGGAAGAATATCAGGCTGATTTCGTGGCCACCGGTGAAGTGCTGGGCGAAAGGCCGAAGTCCCAGAACCGCCAGGCCCTGGCCATAGTGGAAAAACTCTCCGGTATCAAGGGGCTGGTGCTGAGGCCACTTTCGGCCAGGCTGTTGCCGCCGACTATCCCGGAAGAAAAAGGCCTGGTGGACCGGGAGAAATTGCTTGACCTTTATGGACGTTCCAGGAAGAGGCAACTGGAGCTGGCTGAAAAATACGGCCTCAGGGAATTTCCGACTCCGGCTGGAGGCTGCCTCCTGACCGACCCGGTTTTTAGCGCCCGGCTGCGGCGGTTAAGGGAGTGGCGGGGGAAATTGAGAGCCGGCGACATCAGCCTGATTAAAACCGGCCGGGTATTTTTTGAAGAGGACGGGTTGATAGTGGTGGGACGGAATGAGGGGGAGAATGAAAAAATAGCCGGACTGGCTGACGAGTGGGATGTTCTGGTGACCACAGCCGGGATTAAAGGCCCGCTGGCAGTGGTCAGGTTGAAACAGTGGGGCGAACTGCTGGGGAAAGATTCGGCCGGCGGAGCTGGTGGTTGGGCAGGGGGTGAAAACATGGCTTCGTCTCCGGGTGTTGAGGGTCCGGTGTTAGCAGTAGAAGAAAGCAGAGAGGGTGGCCAACAGAAAGGCAGGATAGAAAATGACAGGAAATCGGGGCTCATCCAGCTGGTGCGGTCGATTCAGGAAGGCAAGATGGTTCCGGAAAAAAGGGCGGCCGATGAAAGTGCGGCCGGGGTGGCAGCGGCTGCCGCGGTCAGAGAGGCCTGCCTGCTGGTGATTCGCTACAGCCAGGCCCGGAAGCTGGAGCGGGCCGAAGCGGCGGTCATCTGGCGAGGCGGCAGCTACCGCCTGGAGTTGGGACAGGCCGAGTGGCAGAAGTATTTGTAAAAAAGGCTGAAAAGCGGGGGCGCCGGCGGGGTTGCTCCCTTTAATTATTTATGGCCCTTCCGACTTTTAAGCTGTAGTCTCGGAGAATCATGACTCTTACTGAGCGAACAGAATTCTCAACGGTGAAGGTTTTTAAACGATAGTCGCAGGGGAATATTCTGTATTTTGTTGCTATTTTTTAAATTGGCTTCAATTTTGATGAGCTGGCTTGAATTCAACTTAGGTTTCAGGACCCCGGAATCTCTCCTTTTTACCCAACATATAGTCGGGTGAGCCTTATTTACTAATCCATTACCATCCCGGGGTTTACCCCGTTTTTTTATTTCTCTGCCCACATCCTTCCCCTGGTGACTATCAACCTGGAAAGGCGGTCGCCGGAATTCTGGTTTATGCCGGTTAAAAACTTCCAGCCGGGTTGACAGCCGGCAGGCGGATAAATATATTAAAGGAAAACTTTGAATCCCGAGAGGATAAAAAGGAGTCAGCATGCCTACCAAGCCCAAAAGCCCCTACCTGCCCTTTGGTGACCAGCAAACTGCCCCCTGGTATGGGAAAGACATACTGTCGGTCAAGCAGTTTACCCGGCCCGACCTGGAATATATCTTCAGCGTGGCCCACGAGATGCGGGTGATGGTGGAAAGAATCGGGACCTTTGATTTGCTGAAAGGGAAAATTCTGGCCAACCTGTTCTATGAACCTTCAACCAGGACCTTTGCTTCCTTCATGGCGGCCATGCAGCGGCTGGGTGGAGCGGTCATTCCCATCAGCGAGGTCAGGTATTCTTCGGTGGCCAAGGGCGAAAGCCTGCCCGATACCGTGCGCACCCTGGCCGCTTATTGCGATGTTATCGTTATTCGCCACCCGGAGGTCGGTTCAGCCGCCCTGGCGGCGCAGTATGCCGGCAAGCCAGTAATCAATGCCGGAGATGGCGTGGGCGAACATCCGACCCAGGCCCTGCTGGACGTCTTCACCATCCGGGAAGAACTGGGCCGGCTGGATGACCTGACCGTGACCATGCTGGGCGACCTGAAATACGGGCGGACGGTGCATTCGCTGGCCAGGCTGCTGACCAGGTTCAAGAACATCAAGTTGAATTATGTTTCGCCCGAGGTGCTGCGCATGCCCCGAGACGTGATAGAGGAAGTGGAGGAGAAGGGGCTGCCGCAAAAGGAATACACAGTCCTGGATAAGGTGCTGCCCGAGACCGACGTACTGTATGTGACCCGGGTTCAGCGGGAGAGGTTTGAAAACCTGGAAGAGTATGAGAAAGTCAAGGATGCCTTTGTGATCACGGCCAAGACGATGGAGAAAGCCAAGGACAGGATGATTGTCATGCACCCGCTGCCCAGGGTCAACGAAATCGCCATGGAAGTGGATAAGGACCCCCGGGCCGCTTATTTCCGGCAGATGGAATACGGGCTTTATGTCAGGATGGCCCTGCTGGCCATGGTCCTGGGCAAAGCCTGAAAAATGGGGACACCCTACATTTTTCCTGTTTTATAAGGGATCTAATTACTGACCAAGGGAGATCTCTATGTCAACATACCTGCATACCGACATTACTTCCTAACTTTTTGAAAATCTGACTTTTACCTAAGAGCCAAGCAGGCTGCAGGGAACCGTTGATTTTTATTTAAATCAGGCAGGCCGATTTTCAGTCAGTCCTGGATCCGGAGCCTCAATAGACCAAACCAGGATTAACCAGCGAGAAAAATCGGAAAAATGTAGGGTGTCCCGATTTAATCAAGGTAGTAGGCGACGGAGCAGAAGCTGACCCAGTGCCGCAGGGAGAAGGGAGCAGTGGTCCCCAGCCCGATTTTCTTTAAGGGCAAAACTCCCTCGCTGTAGGTGTCCGAAAATCTAATCAGGCTGCCTCTCGTCTGGCGACCGGTGCTCCTCTCCATCACCCTCTGCACCGTCAGCAGGCCGAAGGGGATAGAATACTTGCCGCACCAGTAGGAATTTTTATAATCCAGGTAAGCCTGACCCCAGAGTTCCCCGGTCAGGCCGGCGATTTTCCCGTCGTCCAGCCGCCCGGTCAGGTAGCTGGCGATGAGATTCCGGTCGAAGGTCAGAGCTTTTTCCCAGGCTTCCTGGCCCTCGCCAAAAGCCAGGTTGTTAAAATCTTTTCCGTAATGGTTGCCGTCGGCTGAGATCAAAAAGAAGATATCCCGGCCGGGCTGGAGTTTGTTCTCTTTCATGTAAGCCGTTATCACCCGGGACAGGTCAGCGGCTATTTCTTTCATCTTCTCCAGGGGCATCGGAGCCACCATGATGGGCGTAATCTTTATCTCCGGGTTGAAATATTGCAGGAAAGGAATCAGGGCTTCTATTGAATGCTCCAGCTCATGGGCCCGATTATTAACGGTAAAATAATCAGCTTTCAGGTGGGCTTTCAGGTAAGACCTCAGCGGCGATATTTCTACCGGTTTCAGGACCCCCGGCCAGAGCTCGTAGTCATCCAGGATGAGCAGGCTGTCCAGTCCCTTGATTTCATTGCGGACTGTGCCATGGGTGACCCCGAAAATTACGGCTTCCCTGGTACGGATGAGGTTGAACAGCGGATAGTACAGGCGTCCGGCATAAAGATAATCATCGTGCGGAGAAATGGCAGCCACCAGCCCCCTGGAATCGAAGCTTTCCTTTTCCTGGCTGGCCAGGTAGTCCACCAGGGTTTTCATGCTGGCAGCCTGCCAGCAGAAGCCGACGTCGTCGCGGACCGGCCTGACCTTAGGTGGCTGAGCCGGGGCAAACCTTTCTCCGGCTATAAGCAGACCGGCCAGGAAAATAACCAGGACAATAAGCAGGGCCGCAAACCAGGCCTGGTCAAGACCGTGCTGTTTAATTCCATTTTTTTCAGGCATAGCTCCCTCCCTGTCTCAGCTGGATATTATTCCTGGCTGCCCAGGAACCACATAAAATCATCCTAACTAATCCTGATTATAACAGAATAATCATTTTGCCCGGTCATGGCAAACGACTCCACGGCCACAGGCGATTAAAGGTAGTTGTCCGGGCAAAACAGAAGACAACGGCCCATAACTTTAGCGGCTCTTTTCTCCTCTTAATTTTTTAATCCTTCCCCTTAAATCACGTTCTTGAGGATGTATCCAAGAGGGGCGGCCCAGCCCCTAATCCTGCTTAAAAAATATTTTTTCAGAAAACAGGATTTTTGCTTGATTATGTGCTATAATTCATTTGCTCGATTATAAAGGATGAGGGCACGGGCCCTTATAGGTCATAACTCTCTCCTTTATAACGGAAATTTATTAAAGGAGAGATGTTATGAACATCTACGTAGGAAATCTTTCAAGGGACCTGAGCGAAAGCGAACTGAAGGAAACTTTTGAAGCTTTCGGAACGGTCAACAGCGCTTCCATCATCAAGGATCGCTACACCGGTGAATCACGGGGCTTCGGCTTCGTGGAAATGCCCAATCAGGAAGAAGCCCAGGCTGCTATCAACAGCTTGAACGGCAAGAGCCTGAAGGGCCGCACCGCTACCGTCAACGAAGCCAGACCGCGGACCGACAAGCCCCGCACTGGTTTTGGTGGTGGCCGCAGTCGCGGACCGGCTGGCAGCCGCCGCTATTAATCGAGTCTTAACGATCAGTTAGTAGCCAAGCTCAAAACAGGGCCAGGTCGAAAGACCTGGCCTTTTTTTTGCCCGTTTTTGCCAGACGTTAAGTTCAAATCAAGTCAGGTCAGTCAGGTCAAGCTGGTAATCTTTGAGCCTGAATTAAGTTTTCCCGGGCAGGGATTGGTAGACAGCTGTGGATTATTAAAGAGAAATGGGCTGGTCACAAACAAAAATTCAAAAAAATTCAACCGGCTGGCGTCCTATTCTACACAGGCGATGACTTCAATCTCCACCCTGGCCCCGCCGGCCAGGCCGCTCGTCCCGAAGGCGCTGCGAGCCGGTTTGTTCTTGGTGAAATAAGTGATGTAAACGGAATTCATTTTAGCCCACTCGGCAATGTCGGCCAGCATGACCGTGACCTTGACCACCCGGTCCAGGGACGAACCATACTTTTCCAGCGTTCGCTTGATATTTTCCAGGCACTGTCGGGTTTCCGCTTCGATGCCGCCCTCGGCCAGCTGACCGGTCTGCGGGTCGCGTCCCAGTTGCCCCGACAGGAACAGCAGGTTGCCCACCCTGACCGCTTCAGAAAAAGGAGCCGAACCGCGCTGGGACGAGGTCAGGTATTCCAGCAGCGGTTTCTGCTGGCCGGCTTCCGGCCGGTAGGCTTTGATCGTGGATTTCAGCCAGCCGGCTGAAAACAGGAAAAAGGCGGCCAGCACCAGGACCAGGATTACAGCCAGACGCGAAGTTTTCATGTTTTTCTCCTTTTTTACTGCCTGGCTTTATCTTTATATTCAGGCCGGGCCCGAGTCAAGCTGTAAAAATCGGGACACCCTAGATTTTTCCGAATTTTTCATGGGGTTGACCTGCCGATAAGGGAGGCCCCTCAAAATCGGGACATCCTACATATTTCCGAATTTTCTCCCCAGCAAATCTCAAACTGAGCCCAGTAGATATTTTGCCACAGACCAGCCTAAAATGATTCTGTTTGATTATGATGAAAATCAAACCTTCCCGGAATCAAGTTAGCTTTGGGCAGGCAGTCGAATCCCTTAAAAAAATAGGAAAAATGTAGGGTGTCCCGATTTTTGCGGGTTGTTGCCGGGTGATTTTTATGTTATCATTAATTCCTACTGAATTAGTAGGAAATAAAAAGGCCGCTGGCCCGGGATAAAGGCCGCGGCTGCTAAAGCCTAAGGAGGGCCGATCATGGAATTAAACGAAAAAACCAGCCTGCATGAGTTATTAAAGCGCTATCCATTTTTGCTCGATTTCCTGGTCGGGCTTTCGCCCGAATTCAAGAAGTTGAAAAACCCCGTCCTGCGCCAGACGGTGGCCAGGATGGCCAGCTTGAAGCAGGTAGCGGCGGAGGGCGGACTGACTACGGCTGAGTTGATAGAAAAAATCAAGCAGGAAATAGACGCCAGAAGCGGCCAGGCCGAGTCCGGTGACGGGGCCAAAGTTGCAACTGATAGACCAAAGGACAAAACTAGCAGCCAGGCTAAGATAGAACAACTTAAAGAAATAATCAGAGAGCTGCACCGCGGCGGAAACCCGGACGAACTGAAAAAGCAGTTTGCCGCCCTGATCAAGGATATCGGCCCGGAAGAGATTGCCCGGCTGGAACAGCAGGTAATTGAGGAGGGGATGCCGGAAGAGGAGGTTAAGAAGCTGTGCGATTTGCACGTCAGGATTTTTGAGGAAGCCCTGGAAGTTCAGGAATCCCCGAGCGCTCCTCTCGGGCATCCGGTCCACACCCTGATGGCTGAGAACAGGGCCCTGGAGAAACTGCTGGCTGAATTAAAGCTGTTGCTGGAGAGAATCCCGCGAGAAACGGCCGTGGGCGAACTAGAGAGCAACCTGGAACAACTGGGTCAGCTCCTGGTAAATCTGTCCGAAATTGAAAAACATTATCTCAAAAAAGAGAACCAGCTTTTTCCGTTGCTGGAAGCCCGGGGGGTAACCGGTCCGACCAAGGTCATGTGGGCCATTCATGATGATATCAGGCGGGAACTGAAGGACTTGAGGAAGTTGCTGGGACAGAAAGTCCAGACCCCGGAAGCCGCCAGCCGCCTGGCCCTTAGAACCGGCCAGGTGCTTCAGATGATACAGGACATGATTTACAAGGAAGAAAAGATTCTCTTGCCCATGAGCCTGGAAGTGCTGAAGGAAGAAGACTGGGCCCGGGTTAAAAGAGGAGAGGAAGAGGTCGGTTATGCCTGGGTCAAGCCCGGGACCGAATGGAAACCACAGGCCGGGCTTACGGATTCGGGCCCGACCGTCGGCCGTGGGTATGCCGGCTATGGTCAGGAGGCCCGGGACCTGACAGAAAAAGCACCGGACGTACCAGCGACCTCAGGAACCCAACCCCGGCGGGTGCAGACGCTGCTTGACCTGAAAACCGGGCGCCTGACGGCCGAACAGATTGACCTGATGCTAACCCATCTCCCGGTGGACATCAGTTTTGTGGATGAAAATGACACGGTCATCTACTATTCTGACACTGCCGACCGCATCTTTCCCAGGAGCCCTGGAGTCATCGGCCGCCAGGTCCAGAATTGCCATCCACCGAAAAGCGTTCATATGGTGAACCGCATCCTGGAAGCCTTCAAGAAGGGGGAGAAAGATGTGGCCGAATTCTGGATTGAAATGAACGGCCGCTTCATTCACATCCGTTATTTTGCTGTCCGGGATGACGACGGCCGTTACCGTGGCTGCCTGGAAGTCAGCCAGGATGTGACGGCTATCAGAGCCTTGCAGGGTCAGAAACGCCTGCTGGACTGGCAGTAAAAAATCGGTAAAAAATCGGGACATCCTACATATTTCCGAATTTTCTCCCCAGCTAATCTTAAACTGAGCCCAGGAGATTTTTTCCCGTAGACCAACCTAAAATAATTCTATTTTATTTCAATTCTATTTTATTTCTATTTTGTTTTTTTGATTATGGAAATCCAGGACTTCCTGCAGGCAAGTTAGCCTTGGGCAGGCAGTCGAATCCCTTAAAAAAAATAGGAAAAATGTAGGGTGTCCCGATTTTTAAGGGCGCGGCGGAATTTTTCCGGGTCGAAGGTCTGGAGATACTTGACGATATTAGTATAGGTACTATGAAAGCCGAACCCGCCCTTCTGCATCTCCCTTATAGCCTCTTCTCTTGGCCAGTCCTGGACCACCACTCTATAAACAGCCACAAACAAACCCGTCCGGTCGGCCCCGTGGTGACAGTGAACCAGGTAAGGTCCATCCTCCGGGTTGGTTACGATTTGCAAGAATTTCAGCAGGTCGGCTTCCTGGACCTGGGTGGCCTTGGAGGGGATTTCATAATACTTGAGGTTGGTGCCGGCCAGCAGGTTCCGGTCAGAATGCTCGCTGCGCAGGTTAACCACGGTCTTGATTCCCAGTTTCTCCAGTTCCTTGAATCCGGCAGCCGCCGGCTGAGCGCAGCGGTAGAGCTGGTCTGAAACTTTATAAAGGTTGGAGACGCCGGCCAGCTTTACCGGCTGGGCCCAGTTCTCGGGCCGGGGCCCGGCCTGCTCGCAGTCGGTGGTCCCGGCCGTCATAAAGGCCAGGAACAGCGGAAGGACCAGGGTCAGCCATAATTTTCCCCGATTTCTGGATGAGAGCCAGTTTTTATTCATTTTAAGCCTTAAGACCTCAATTTCTTTATTGGCTCTAAATTATACCGCCCTCCGGCGAGTGTCAACAGGATTATCACTTTCTATTTCGTAGTAGACGGGCCGGGAAAAGATAACAAAAGCCAGTCATAAGTTGCAGAACTTCCATATCCTGCCAGCTCCTGGTCTATTTATTTTATTATATCAGGACTACTCTTGATCACTCCTGATTAGGGCGAACCTGCTCTTTCTTTTCCCGGCCTTGGTGACAAATGGATGCAGGTGACTTGATTTAGGCCGTAGGGGGGTTGACCAGAAAGCCGCTGCCGCCGTAAGATTATCTTTCTGTGAAATTAAAGAACTACCAACATTTCTCCCAAACCGGGAAACTGGAGGAACCTCATGTCAGACCAGGCCAGGAGAGCCAGAGAATTATTTCAGGAAGGGTTCAGCTGTTCCCAGGCCGTCTTCGCACCGTATGCGGTTGAGGCCGGCCTGCCGCCAGAAACGGCCTTAAAGCTGTCCCAGGTGCTGGGCGGCGGAATGTCTCATCTGGGTTTGACCTGCGGGGCGGTGAGCGGAGCCCTGCTGGCCATCAGCCTGCATTTCGGCCGCACCCGGGCTGAGGATAAGGCGGCCAAGGAATTAACATACGCCCTGGCCGGAAAGTTTGTCCAGCGTTTCACCGAAAAATTCGGCTCCATTAACTGTACCGACCTGATTGGCTGCAGCCTGAAGACGCCGCAAGGGCTGGCCCTGGCCACCGAGCATAACCTTTTTCAGAAATTCTGCACGGGTTACGTGGAAGAAGCCTGCCGTTTGCTGGAGGAGATTATTAAAGAAGGGAGAGGAAAGCAATAGGTTTCCAGGGCTTAGGTTAAGATAATTAAGTTACTAATTTCAAAATAGGTTGAGCGATTATTCATAAAGCCAGATGGTTTTATTTTAATCTTCTGATTTTTATAAGTTCGCCCAGCATTTTCAAAGAACTCCTTACCAGCCGCACCCGTGATTCCGGGTGATTGACCCAGACCACCGGTACCTGGGCAATTTTGTAACCAAGTTTCCGGGCCAGAAGCAAAACTTCTACGTCAAAGGCAAAGCCTTCCGTCTCCAGCCGGAAAAAGATTTCCCTGGCCGCCTCCTTCCAAAAAAGCTTAAAGCCGCACTGGGTGTCCTTAAAACCCTTCAGAACCAGCAGCCGGACCAGCAGGTTGAAACCTTTTCCCAGGTGCTCTCTTAACCAGCCCTGGCGCTCTTTTATTTCTGACTCCGGCAGGGCCCGCGAGCCTATGACCACCTCATAACCTTCCCTGGATAGCGGCAGGAATTTCTCCAGTTCTTCAATCGGCGTCGAAAGGTCGGCATCGGTAAAGAGCACCAGCTCGCCCCGGGCCTGGAGCGCGCCGGTTCGCACTGCCGCTCCCTTGCCGCGGTTGACCGGGTGGCTTATTACCCTGAATTCGGGATAGTCGGCCATGATTTCTCTGGCCACTTCCGCCGTCCGGTCGGTACTGCCGTCATCCACCACGATGACTTCGGCGCTGAGGTTCCGGCTCTGGAGGTAGTCTTTAATCCGGAACAGGCTGAAGCCGATTCTCTTTTCTTCGTTATAGGCGGGTACCACCACCGACAGGTAAATGCTGTTTTTGAATTTCATTTGGGCAGCCACTTATCAATGACCAGGAAAGCCAGGATGATGAGCACCGCGAAAAAGACCATGGTGCTGAGAGCGAAGCTCAGGGCCAGTTTTCGGGCCCGGCCCGGGTCTTCCGGAAAGTGCTTCCGGTATTCGGCGTAGGTAATGAGGTAAGCGGACAGGGCGGCCACTGGCGAAAAAACCAGAGCCAGAATGATGGCCAGTCCGCTCATTTAAGAACCTCTATTCGCCAAGATTATATCAGAAGTCCTTCCCGGGCTTAAAAGATTATTGGCTTCGGGAATCATGGTCGGGCCAGGTTTGTAACAGTCCGGATGGGGATAGGCCCTCAAAGTCTTTGATTCAATAACCAGGTATCCGGTGGCTTGAGATTCCGCACCTGCCGGGGCCTCGACTTTGTGGTTTAAGCCTGATTTGAAATAAGCTCTGGATTCAGCTGAGTTTCCCTTAAACCTTCCAGGCCAGGACTGGCTGCTCTGAAATTTCCTCTGGCTCTGGCTCCACAATTTCCACCGAGGAAATAATGGGTTTCTTGATTTAAAAACTCTGAGCCGAGAAAATGTTCTTTATTTCCTTCAATGAAACAATTTTATTCGGCCATGAAATATCGGATAATTATAAACTGAGAACAACCCCAGGACAGAAAAGGAGGAGAAAATGAACAGCCGGATGAAACGCTTTTTACTGCCTCTCTTATTTATGGTTTTGGTCCTGCTGGCGGTCAATCAACTTTCGGCCCAGGGCAAGACCGCAGCCCCGGTCTCACGTCCGACCCTCAAAGTATTTGTTTCGGTGGACATGGAGGGCATCTGGGGAGTGGTTCACGGCAACCAGTGTTCGGCCGATTCGCCCGAATACCAGATTGCCCGGAAGTGGATGGCCCAGGATACCAATTCTGTAGTCCAGGGCCTGTTCGAGGGTGGAGCCACCGAGGTAGTGGTCAACGATTCCCACGGCAGCATGCGGAACATCATCGCCAGTGAGCTTGACCCCAGGGCCGTGCTGATTTCCGGCTCGCCCAAGCCGCTGTCCATGATGGAGGGAATCGATTCCAGTTTTGCCGCCTGTATCTTTGTCGGCTACCACGCCCGGGCCGGCTCGGCCCCGGCTATTCTGGACCATACCATCTCCGGAGCGGCCATCTATTCCATCCGCATCAACGGGGTAGAAATGCCCGAACTGGGGATAAATGCCGCCCTGGCCGGCTACTTTAAGGTTCCGGTGGTCATGCTGACCGGTGACACCGAGACCTGTCGCCAGGCCCAGGAACTCCTGGGGAAAGAGCTGGTGACGGTGGCGGTGAAAGAAGCCGTCAATCGGCTGGCGGCCAGGAATTATGCCCGGGAGAAAGTGCTGGTGGATTTGAAGGAAGGAGCCAGGAAAGCCCTGGCTTCCTTGAAAAATATTCGGCCCTACCAGCTTCAGCCGCCCTATCAATTTGAGATTAATCTTCATAACAGCCAGCAGGCCGAACTGGGAATGTTGATTCCCGGCGTCAGGAGGCCGGCTCCCAGGACTCTGACCTTCATTTCCCAGGATTACCTGGAAGGCTTCAAGCTGGCCCGGGCCCTGATTGCCCTGGCCGGGGTGAGCTAAATCCGGGGTCGATGGTTCTCTGCTTTGGACATATCCGGTAAGGCCGGCTGTCGAATTTTCCCTATGGTCAGCTCCGGCGGGTGATAACGCCTGGTGCCGGCTCTGGCGATACCGGCCAGGTTAGCCTTTTCCAGCGGCCGGATTCAAGATAAGGTCATACACCCGGCCATCAGTTCCAGGGAAAAAAAGATAACTCAGGATTGAAAGCCGCAGGGAGGTTGTGCCTGAAAAAAGAGAAAAGGGATGTTCCGCCTGCTATCCTGACTCCTGTCCAGCAAGCATCCTATGTGCTTTGAAAAAAATGAAAATCGGGCCAGCTGGAACCTGATAAAAATTCTTCATTTTCCCAGGTCTGATTGCTCTGGCTTTAAGAAATTGCCAATACTCAGCAGTTGGAAAGAAAGTACTGACGCGGTAAAATTTCCTTTGACTGTTGACTGTAATCCGGCTCGGAATATAAAGTTTGTTTTTGGGCAAACCAGAATAACTGTTGCTATCCCGTTCAGCTCGGGCAGCGGACGGTTAAAAGGTGAAAAGAAAAAATGAAAAAAGAATTATTAAAAATTAATTCTGATAATAATTACCGAACCAGGACTGCCTGTTTCTCCGGTACCCGGTCGGGACCTGGTTCAATGCCTCGGCTTCATTTCATCTTAATTAGACTGTTTTTCCTGGTCCTGGTCTTCATCCCGGCCGCGGCCGGTCAGCTGCGGCTGGAGTGGTTGCCAGGGGTCAGCCGACAGTGGGTCGGGCCGGATTTCTACGCCCATCGTCTTGAGGACTGGAGGCTTCACCAGGGAGAGCTACAATGCCTGGCCCCGGCTGCCAACCGTTATCTGTTCCTTCTGACAGGGGAAACAGCGGGCGAGGCCGGGGCGCTCCAGGTTGTTCTTAAAGTCTCCGTGCCGGAATTGCCTGCCAGGCCCCGGGCCCGGAATTATGTCGGCCTGCGGCTCGGCCTAAAAAGCCCCGGCGGGGATTACCGGGAAGCAGCCCTCGGCGGCCAGGGACTGGATGTCGGGCTGACCACCGAGGGACTGCTGTTTATCGGCGAGCTGGAAAGTGTCAGTTCTGAAGAAAAGCTCGAAGCCCTGAAGAAAGCTCTCCGGAACGGGGTGGAGTTGAACCTGGGGTTGAGCACAGCCGGCGGGCTTTCGTCCCTCAAGCTGTCGGTGGTAGAGACAGCAACCGGCCAGGTTCTGGATGAACTGGAAGACCTGCAACTCCCGGCAGAAAAGACCGCGGGCGGGCTGGCCCTGGTCTCCAGTTTACCCGAAGTCAGGTTGGGGCCGGGAGAAGCGGTCAGCCGCTGGGGCCAGTTGCGGCTGGAGGGCAATCTATTCCAGAACCGTCCCGAAAGGGCCCTGGGGCCGGTAGCCTTCACCCTTTATACCCTGAGCCATGGAACCTTGAGGCTCAGCGCCCAGTTCGTCCCGGGTTGCCTGTCGTCCGCTGGTCAGGCCGTCCTGGAAATCAGGGAAGCCGGAAAGTGGGTGGCTGTGGCCAGAAGTCCAGTCCACCCGGATTACTGGCTGGCCAGCTTCCGGGTGCCGGACTGGGAAGCCAGCCAGGACCGGGAATTCCGGGTAAATCTGGAAGGGACGTCGGCCGACCCCGCTTATGCCCATATTCCGATAGGAATAATAAGAAAAGAGCCGCTGTCCCAGGACCACCTGCTGCTGGCCATTCTCAGCCAGAATCAGGAAGAGGGCTATCCCCATAACGGCCTGGTGTCAGCCCTGAAGCAGCAAAATCCCGACCTGATATTTTTCGCCGGCAACCAGGTCTTCGGCCGGCCGGTTTCTTTCTGGCGAGAAAAATTCAGTCCAGACCAGGCCCGGCAAGAATACCTGAGGCAGTGGCTTCTCTTCGGCTGGGCCTACTCAGAATTGCTGGGCGACCGTCCGGCCCTGGTGTTGCCCGATGCCCGCGATTACTTCCAGAACAAACTCTGGGGCGAGAACGGGCGCCAGGTGGATTTAGCTTCGTTTCCGGACCCGGTGGCGGCCCAGGATAGCGGCGGTTTCCTGATGCCGCCCGATTTTATCAACCTGGTCCTGGCCACCCAGGTTTCCCATATGCCGCGGCCCGGGGAACAGCCCGAGGAGTCTTCCGCTTCAGACCCCCATCTCTGGGAAGTCAGGTACGGCGGTCTGAGCCTGGCTGTGGTCTGCGACCGCTGGTTCAGGTCGGCTCCGGCACCCCTGCTGACCGAAGCCGGCCTCAGAAACGGCTGGGCCTTAAATCCGGATTTTGACCCCAGGACCAGGGCGGCGGTCAGGGAAGCCCGTTTGCTCGGGCCGGCTCAGCTGGACCTCCTGGAGAAGTGGGCCGACGACTGGTCGGGCGGGGTCTGGATGAAAGCCCTGCTGTCCCAGTCGCTCTGGGTTTCGCTGCTGACTCTACCCGAGGGCTGGGCCGGAGAAGAAGCCCTGTGGCAGCTCAGGCCGCTTAAACCCGGGGAATATCCTCCGGATGACCGGCCGGTAGCCGATTTCACCAGCGGCGGCTGGCCCCGTCTGGCCAGAGACCGGGCCCTCAAAATTTTGCGGCGGGCGCTGGCGGTTCACCTGGCTGGTTCGGGTGGGCCTCCGGCGGCTCTTAAGTATGGACTGGAAAGCACTGCGGATGCGGTCTGGGCTTTTGTGCCCCCGGGTGTGGTCAACCCTCTGTCCGTTCGCTGGATGCCAAAGCCGCGGTCTCGAACGGCAGGCCTCAAGCCGCCCGAAGCGACCGGAAATTTTGAGGATGCTTTTGGCAACAGGTTCAGCCTGAAAACAATAACCAACCCGGTAGAAGATTTGATGCCTAAATCGGGCCGGGGCCCGGCCGGTTACGGCCTGGTCAGGTTTGAGCGGGAGTCACGCCTGATTACGTTGGAAAGCCTGGTCCGCCCGGAAAACCAGCCGTCAGCTGAATTCAGGCCATATCCAGGGTGGCCGGTGGCTTTTAGCCAGCTGGAAAACGACGGCCGCCAGCCGGTAGCTTACCTGCCGCTGCTGCAGTTCAAGGGTATAACCGACCCGGTCGTCCAGGTGGTTGACGAGAAAACGCAGGAATTAGTCTACAGCTTGAGGATTAAAGGAACGGAATTCAGGCCGCCGGTCTTTAGGGCCGGAAGTTATACCATCCGCTGCGGGGAGCCCGGCACCTCACACTGGAAAGAGCTTAAAGGGATCGGTTCTCTGCCGGCCAGCGTCAGGAGAACCAGACTGGTGGATTTCAGCCTGCCGACCGGCAAATAAAAAGCCGGTTTTTCTTCTGGGCGAAGTGTCTGTCAGCCAGCCCGCCGGCTCAGGCAGAAGTTATTGGCAATGAGACGAGCAGCGGGGAAGAGCTGTCCGGCAAATTGGCTGCTGGCAAAATCAACTAAGATTCCTTGATGCTGGCAATATTTTGAATAACTCAGCTTTATCTAAATCAGAGAAGCTCAGGAAAAGCCCCTGAAACCTCAGCCCCGGCGAAAGTGGTTAAAGCCAATTTTTCCCAGGGCTACCGGCCGCCCGGCTCGCAGGTAAACCAGCTTTCCCCGGTCGGGGGTCACCTGGCCGATGGCCGACAGCGGTCGGCGGAAACGCCGGAAAAATTTTTCGGCCAGGGCGGTAAATTTCTCCGGGGCTACTGTCAGCAGCAAGCAGTAATCTTCACCGCCGGCCGCCGCCACCTCTTCCAGGTTCCAGCCGTGCTGGCGGCAGCATTTCTGGAGTGCGGCTGAAACCGGCAGTTGTTCCAGGTAGATTTTCACCCCGCAGCTTGAACTTTCCATTATTCTTCTGAGGTCTGAATCAATGCCATCCGAGACATCCATCATGGCCCGGACTTCGGGCTGGCTGGCCAGGAACCGGCCCTCATCCAGGTGAGGCCGCGGCCGGTAATGACGCTGGACAAGGTATTTTTCGGACGCCGACAATTTTTTACCTGGCCGGTGTCCCAGGATTAAGCGCAGCCCGCCTTCAGAATCGCCCAGGTTCCCGGTCACGGCCACGATATCTCCCGGCCGGGCCGAGGACCGGTATCTGATATGGCGTCCGTCAGCCAGGCCCAGGACGACCACGTTTATGGCCAGGCTGTTTCGGGAACCGGTGGTGTCCCCGCCCAGCAGGTGGACTCCGGCCCTGGACCCGAGCTTCCGCCAGCCCCGGAAAAACTCGTCCAGCCAGGCAATTTCAGTTTCGGGCGGAATAGCCAGCGATAAAAAAGCCCAGAGGGGAGTGCCACCCATGGCCGCAATGTCGCTGAGGTTGACCGCCAGAGATTTATAGCCGAGGTCAAAGGGAGAAACCCTGTCTTTCAGGAAATGAACGCCGTCGATTAGAAGGTCGGTGGTAACCAGGAGTTTTTTCCGGTCTTTCCAGGGAATCACGGCGCAATCATCGCCAATTCCCACCAGCCCCGACGGCAACTTCTTCAGGAACGAAGGAGAAAAGCGGGCGATAAAACCGAATTCGCCCAGGTCAGTAATTTTAAGTCCGGACCTATTTTTCATTTTATGCTCCAGCCTGCCCCCGGGCAGCAGCTACTTAAATCTATTCCGGGCTTCTTCAATCAATTGCCTGAGCTTCCTGGCTGCCAGCTCCGGGTCGGGCGCGGCACAGATGGCCGAAACAACGGCCACTCCGTCGGCCCCGGCTCTAATCACCCCGGCCACGTTAGTTTCATTTATTCCACCGATGGCCACGAGCGGGTGCTGGGTCTTCTTCCTGGCCAGAGCCAGCCCTTCCAGCCCCCAGGCCGGACCGGTATCGGTTTTGGTGGGGGTGGGGAAAACCGGGCTGATAGCCAGGTAGTCCACCGGAAGATTCTCGGCCGCGGCCAGTTGCTCCGGCCGTTCCACCGTGAGCCCGATAATCGCCCCGGGCCCGAGGTAGCGCCGGGCCACTTCCGGCGGCAGGTCGTTCTGGCCCAAATGCAGGCCGTCAGCCGCCGCGGCCAGGGCCACATCCAGACGGTCGTTGATTATCAGCGGAGTGCCTGGCGGCAGCAGTTTTTTCAGGGCCAGAGCCAGCTCCAGGTATTCGCGGGAAGAGCATTCTTTTTCCCGCAGCTGGACCATGGTCACTCCACCGGCCACAGCCTGCTGGACGACCTCGGTCAGGGGCCGGTTTCCGGCCAGGCGGCGGTCGGTTACCAGATAAAGAGTCACATCAGGCAGCTTGCTGGCTTTCATATTTTAATCTTTCGTTGATTTCCCGCTCCCCGACCAGGTGAAGCCAGTCCAGAAAGTGCAGCTCGAAACTGGCTGGACCCCGGGCCTGTTCGGCAGCCAGTTCGCCGCAAATACCCATGATAGCCATGGCTCCGGCGGCCGCTTCCAGCGGGTTGGGGTTAACGGCGGCAAAAGCCCCGGTCAGGGCGGAGGCGGTGCAGCCCAGGCCGGTCACCCGCGGCATCAGCGGATGACCGTTGGCAATCCGGACCGTTTCCTGCTCGCGAACCACGACATCCACGGGGCCGCTGATGCTGACGGCGCAGTTGTATTGCCGGGAAAGCAGCCGGCCGGCCTCCACGGCCGACTCCGGGCCTTCCAGGCTGTCAACGCCCTTGGTCCGGGCTTCTGAATCCACCAGAGACCTGATTTCGGAACCGTTGCCCCGGATGATGGCCACCGGGCCGGAAGCGAGTAGCTGCCTGGCGGTAGCCGTCCGGTAGGCAGTGGCCCCGGACCCCACCGGGTCCAGGATGACCGGGATTCCTTTCCTGCTGGCAGCCCTGACAGCTTTGACCATAGCTTCCACCCAGTGCCGGCTGAGGGTGCCGATGTTGATGACCACGGCTGAAGACAGATTAACCATGTCCTCCACCTCTTCCAGAGCATGGGCCATCACCGGCGAAGCCCCTACCGACAGCAGGGCGTTGGCCGTCAGGTTCATAACCACGAAATTGGTGATGTTGTGGACCAGCGGAGCCTGGCAGCGGATTTTTTCCAGGTCACGGGTCAAGGTTTGAGCTGAGAACATCGGCTGACATCTCCTGACATAGACTGATTCTGTCAGGAGAGGCTGAGTTTTTCACCCGGAAGACTCTGTCTCCCTTCGCTGGTATTACCCAGTTCAGGTTCCGAGGGTTTGCTCTCAGCCTTCGTCCGAGCCAAGCCGAAGGCACCCCTGACAGAACATATCTTATCTACTATAAAGCCGGGCAACTGTCAATTTGTCAATCGAGCAGAACAATCAAGCGGAATCGAATTCAGGAAAGCGGCAGCCGGATGATTCCAGGAACTGATTCCGGGACTGTTCCTCCAAGCCTGTCTATTCCCAGCATTGGGGATGGCAAAGATCAGAACCAGGGCTGAATGCGGTCAGTAGGAGTAGCCTATCATAAAGACCCAGGTTCGGGTCTTGAGGCTTTCCATCCACTCCACACCCGGTTTCAGGATGTTGGACAGGCCCAGGTCATAGCGGGCGTCAATGGAGAAATAGCCCGGGCCCCACTTCTGGGTAACCGCCAGCCCGAAAGTCACCCCGTATTCGGCTTTCTCCACGTCGGACTTGATATCTTCTGTTTCTTTAGAATAAGGGTCTATCATAACTATGCTGGCCCGGTTGTTAAACCCGAAAAACGGGCCGATGAAGAACGACGGTACTGCCGCCGCTCCTTCCAGGTACAGGTCAATCTTGAGCAGCACCGGTATTTCCACATAATTAAAATTGAAACGGGCTTCAAAATCATATTCGCTGTCCACCAGCCGGGCGCCTTTCTGGATGAAAATGACTTCTGGCTGGATGGAGACCCCTCTCAGGAATTCATAGCTGGCAAAAGCTCCCCCGACCCAGCCCCTCTTGGTCTTCCAGGGAAAACCTTCCAGAAAAGTCTCGGGAAAGGATTTGACCGTCTCCAGAGTCAGCCCACCCTTTAGCCCGAAATGAACCTGGGTTCGGGCAGGAGACGTCGCCAGAGAAAATATGAAGAAAAAGATGATAACGGGGAGAAACCTTAACCGGTACTTTTTCATGCCCTTACCCTCCTTTTATGGTTGCCTGGGTTCAAGCACTTAGAGCTATCAGAAAAATACTTTAATTTTCATTTTAAAGCAAGAAAATTCGGCGGGGCCGGAGCACCCGGGGAGATTATTATTTCTGCCAGGCGGTTGCTAAGACCAGCCCGTTCCAGAGGTCAGCCGACTGGCCCTCTGCTTTCGATCCTCTGGCTTGACCAACCTTCTCAATTTTTACCGGCGGCTGCGGCCTAAAGCTCTGGTATAATGAAGTCGCTGACTTGAACTACCGGCCCCGGCCGGAGATTTAATTCAATGGAGTCTGATAATGCCTAATCGGTCCAGGCCAGGCCTTCTGGTCAGTCTTTTTTTCCTGGGGTTGACCCTTATGCTTCCGGCCGGTATAAGGCCTGGCTCTCCCGATGAAATATCGGTAGACCAGGTGGTGGAAAAGGCCTACCAGAGGTTGGTTTCTTACCAGGACTTCGGTCGCTGGCAGGCCCTGGTAATTTCCAGTCAGACCAACGCCGACCGCCACTGGCAGGCTGATAAAATAAGGCGGGTTACCAAGAGGATGAAGTTCGACGGCGGTCTGCTGGACGAAGAAATCCTGGAAGCGGTGGAAATAGAGAACGGCCGGACTAAAGACATCACTGGACCTTATCGCCAGCAGAGGCTGGAGAGGCTACGTAAAATCAGGGAAGAAAGAGAAAAGGCCAGAACCTCTGACCAGGGACCAGGCTCAGGACTGGAGTTGAGCCTGGATGACCTCATTCCTTTCAGTGAAAAGAACAGGAAAAACTACTTATTTAAGCTGCTGGGTGAAGCCGAGCTCGACGGAGAAAGAGTGGTCCTGCTGGAGGCCAGGGCCCGGGTGAAAAAAGACTTTCTTTTTGAAGGTCTGTTTTACCTCAGCGGCGACAGCTATGACCTGCGGCGCCTGGAGATAACCCCGGTCAAAACCCCGGGTTTTATCCGGGAGTTTCTGATGGAAGTGGACCTGGCACTCTGGCAGGACAGGCTGGTCATGAAAAAGGTCAGAATAAAAATCTACGGCCGGTTTCTGTTCAAGTCCATCCGCCGGATAATTGAGGAAGAATATTCCGACTATCAGCCGCTCAACTGAAGATTACACCGCCCAAAGCCCTGCCCGGGTCAGCTCAAGTCTGCCTTCTCTGGACAAGGGGAGCCGGTTAAATTATAATCAACAAACTGAATAACATTTTGATTAAGCCGCAGTTAACAGGGAGGAAAGAAAGCTTGAAAGCGCTGATCATTGCCGCCGGGCAGGGTCAGAGGCTTTCGGCTATCTGTCCTTCCAAGCCACTGCTGCCGGTCGGCCGGCGGCCGCTCATTGACTGGGTTATTCAAGGGTTGCAGACAGCCGGGATAAGAGAAGTGGTGGTGGTCACCGGTTACAACCGGGAAAAGCTGGAAGACCACCTGCGCGTCGCTTGTTCCCTGGAAAAGATGAATCTGACCTTTGTCCACAACGACGAGTGGCAGAGAGAAAATGGCCTGTCGGTTTATAAGGCACGCCCTCTGCTGAACGATCCTTTCTTCCTCCTGATGTCCGACCATATTTTCGACCCGGCCATTCTGGAGCTGATGTTGAAGACGGAATTAAAAGAGGATGGGGTCATTCTGGCCGTTGACTACCGAACTCAGAATCATCTTTATGTTGACCTGGATGATGTGACCAGGGTTCTGGTAGAAGAGGGAAAAATCAAAGACATCGGCAAAGGTCTGAAGCTTTATAATGCCTTTGACACCGGCATCTTTCTCTGCCAGCCGGTGCTGTTTGAGGCCCTCGAACAAAGCCAGAGACAGGCCGGGGATTATAGTCTGTCCGGGGGCATCCGGGTGCTGGCCGCCAGGAGCCAGGCCCGGGCCGTGGACATCGGCCAGCGCTTCTGGATTGATATTGATGACCCGAAAGCCCTGGAAAAAGCTGAAAATTTTCTGGCCACTGGAATAAGCTGGTTATAATGTTATGATTTGGCCTGAAGCCGGTGGCTGGCCCGGGCGACCCGTATTTAAGATTTGACCCGAGGAAAGAAGATGACAGATAGAAAAGCAGTAATCGTTCTGAGTCAGTCTGGCCAGAAAAAAATGCTGGGGCTCAGCCTGAGGCAGAGGCTGATCCTGAATGCCAGTGAAGCCGGCTGGGGAGAATTCTGGCTTTTTCACCCGGACCGGGACCAAGCCCAGAAAGCCGTGTTCGAGCTTTCTTCTGACCGCAGAATTCTTCAAAGAAATATCCGCTTCCGGATTCTCGACCAGGGAGATTCCGGAGAAAGGTTGTTGTCAGCGGCGGGCGATGATTACCTGCTGGTGATGGATGACAACCTGGTGCTTGACCCGGGAATCTTGCTCAGTCTGGGCGAGAACCTTCCCAGTTTTACCCAGCCCCTGGCCAGGTTAGAAATCCGGGGAAAAGACGGCCATAACCAGCCCTGTCCGGGTCTGCTGCTGGTGAGGTCCCAGGCCGGCTTGGACCGGGTCTTAAATCAAGTCCTGGCTGGGAAACCTGTTTCCCGGCTTGAGTTCGGGTCTGATGATATTCTTTCTTCCCTGGTTTTGCCGGCCGGGTTCGCCCTGGTTGTTAGCGATAGAGAAAGTTTTAACCGGGGCCGCCAGTTGCTGCTCCAGACCGCCCGCAAACCTCAGGACGGAGTGGTGGCCAGGCTAATAAACCGCCGGATCTCCCTGTTCCTGACGAGATATTTTCTGTATCTCAACCTCCACCCGGTGGTTCAGAGCATTATCACCCTGGCCGTGGGTCTGCTGAGCGTGGTTTTTGTCGGTTATGGCCGACAGCTGCTGGTGCCCGGGGGAATTCTATTTGAGCTGGCTTCGATAATTGACGGCTGCGACGGTGAGAACGCCCGGCTGACCTACCGGATAACCAGAACCGGAAGGGCCCTCGATATTTCGGCTGACGCTTTCACCTTTGTCTCATTTTTTGCCGCTCTGCCGCTCGGGCTTTACCGGACTTACGGAGAAAGAACCTGGCTCTTCCTGGGGGGCTTCGCCCTGCTGTCAATAGTGGTTTTTTACCTGCAGCTCATCAACTATGCCCGGAAAACCGGTCTCAATTATAATATTGTGGCCGTGGTTAAAGAGGTCGAAGCCAGCCAGAACCTGCCCGGGTTTCAGAATGTTCTGGACCGACTGGCCTCCAGGCTGGCCTTCATCTACCGCCGTGATTTCTTTTCCCTGGCCGCCTTTATCCTGATTGTGGTCGGGCTGGCCCGGCTGGCCATGGTCCTGGTGGCGGTCCTGGCTTTTCTGGAAGCCGTTTACTTTTATTTCTATTCACAGAGAAAATTGACTCCCGGGCTGCAGAGAAAAGGAGAACTGCCATGAAAGCCATCATCCTGGCCGCCGGCCGGGGGACCAGGCTGGGCCTGGACCTGCCCAAGGCCATGGTAGAAGTTGATGCGGGACGGACCATAATCGATTACCAGGTAGAAAACCTCAAGCCTTTTATCCCGGTGGAGAACATCCTGGTGGTGGTTGGTTTCAAGAAAGAATTGATAGCGGCCAGGCACCCGGAGTTGAGCTTTGTGGTCAACGACAGGTTTGCCGTTACCAACACCAGCAAGAGCCTGCTCGAGGGGCTGAGCCGGCTGGATGAGGACGTGCTCTGGTTGAACGGTGATGTGATTTTTGACCGGGAGTTAATCCCGAAAATGCTTTCGGCTGGCTGTTCCTGCGTCCTGGTGGATAACAAGAGGTGCGGCCCGGAGGAAGTGAAATACCGGGTTGATGACAAAGGTTATATCACCGAAATTTCCAAGCAGGTGGAAAAAGCTGAGGGGGAGGCTCTGGGGCTCAACCTGGTGTCAAAGTCTGACCTGGGACCGCTCAGAAAACATCTGGAGCTGGTGGCCGACAGCGACTATTTTGAAAAAGCTATTGAGAATTACATAGTTCAGGATAAGGGTCGATTCCTGGCGGTTCCCGCCGACGGGCTGTTCTGCCATGAAGTTGATTTTCCCGAGGATTTGGCCCGGGTGAAAGCTTACCTGGCGGCTGCCAACCGGGGCGAAAAGAGCTAGTCGGATGACCGGGTGGCTAGCCCCCTGAAAACAGCGTAAAAGCAGAAATTTCCTCCGCCTGTTGAATTTTGGCTAACCTTGTGATAAAAAAAGCCTTTATTTTAAGCTGCTAAGTTTCCGAACATTAATCAGGCCGAAGATGGAAGAAGCAATAATACTTTTAAGCCAGGAAGGCCAGGCCAGAATCCTGGGCTTGAGCCTGCTGGAAAGGCTGATTCTTTATGGTCAGAAGGCCGGGCTCAAGAAATTCTGGCTTTACTCAAAAGAAACAGACCTGGCCCGGAAGGTTTTCCAAAAGTTCCGTGCCGACCGGAGGTTCAGCCCGGGAAAAATAGAGCTGGCTGAGCTCAACCCGGAAAATTTTCAGACAGTGCTGGCCAGGGAAGATGGCCGGTCCCGGGTTCTGGTCCTGGAAGACAACCTGGTTATCCATCCAGATTTTCTGACTGCTATCGGGGCAGATGGGCAGGAACTGAATGAAGACCTGATCAGGTTCAGTCCGGACGGGCTTCCCGGCCAGCAGGAATCCTGTTTCCCCGGAGTTTTTTTGATCAGGCGAGATAAGCTTGGCCAGATTCTGCCGGAGTTGGTCCGCCTGAGAAATGGTGCCAGTTCATCAGAAAGACCAGTAGCTTCATTCTCTTCCCGCCAGGTCAGCCTGGACGGTCTTTTTATGATCAAGGTTGACAGTCCCGAAACCGTCCGCCAGGCCGAAAAACTGCTCCTGGAAACCGGGCGCAAGCCAACTGATGGTTATATCACCAGGGTTTTTTTTAGACCCATTTCCCTGAAATTGACCAGGTGGCTCATCAAGCTGGGGCTTACTCCGAATCAGATCAGCCTGGTAGTCCTGGCGGTTGAACTGCTCAGCGTCTACCTGATTTTCCAGGGTAACTATGAATCTATAGCCCTGGGGGGCCTCCTTTTCCTGCTGTCGTCGGTGATAGATTGCTGCGACGGCGAGAATGCCCGGTTGACCTGCCGGGTTTCCCGCTTCGGGACCATTTTTGATATCTCGGCTGATGCTCTCTTATACGTCATTTTCTTCACCGTCCTGCCGCTTGGTCTTTACCGGGCGACTTCCAATCAGCTGTGGCTTTATACCGGGGCCTTCGGCTGGTTGTCCATGGTCAGCTTTTACCTGCAGATGATCTTTTATGCCCGGAGAGCCGGGATCGGTTTTAACATTGTGCCCATCGTCCGGGAGATAGAAGCCAGCATCAAAGACCCTGATTTCCAGACCTGGGCTGACCGGATTGCGGCCAGGATTGCTTTTATTTACCGCAGGGATTTCTTTACGGTGCTGGCCTGCCTCCTGATACTGGTCGGCGGGGCCAAAATCCTGGCCCTCCTGGTAGCCTTCTTCGCCTGCCTGGAGGCGCTCTATTTCGGCAGCTGGTCGCGTCGCCGGCTTAAGAAAAAGGCCTCAGACCGACTCCAGCCCGCCTGAACTCAGAAGCTGTTCGGCCAGCAGCCAGTCAATCTCGGTGGTGATCTTGAAATTCATCTGACTGCCGTTTACCAGGCCGCATCTCAGGCCGGCGGCTAAGGCCAGCGACAGGTCATCGGTAAATTCCCGGTTCTGCCATTTTTCATAAGCCTGCTTGATTAGCCGGAAGCGGAATAATTGCGGGGTCTGAGTCCGAAAGATTTTCTGCCGGTCGGGGAAAGCAACAACCTGCTGGCCGGCCACTTCCGCCAGGGTGTCGACCGAGGGCACGGCCAGGGCCAGACCGTCGAACCTGTCCTCGGCTAGCAGGGCCAATCCCTCTTCCAGGCTTTTAAGCGGGAAAAAGGGCCGGGCCGCGTCGTGGATGACAACCAGGTCAGTGTCTTCAGGGCAGGCTCTCAGCCCGTTCAGGACTGATTGCTGCCTGGTCTGACCGCCAGAGACAACCAGAGAAATGGCCGGATGGGGCTGGTAGTATTGCCGGTAGCCCTCAAGCAGCACGGCCACGATTGGTTTCACCTGGAGGGCCTGGAATTTTTCCACCGAATAATCCAGGAGAGGCCGGCTGCCCAGCCGGACAAATTGCTTGGGAGCGCTGAAGCCCAGCCTGGTGCCCTGACCGCCCCCGAGGATGATGGCTGCTGTTTTCATGGGTTGACTTTCCTGACCTAAATTTATCACAGTTGGCCCTTTAATCTTCAAGCAGAATTCTTTTGACCAGCATGGTGGCGAAAGCCCCGCGGGGGAGGCTAAAAGATAGAACCAGGGCCTTTTTCCCGGGGTGGAGCTCGTCTTCTTTGATTTCTGAAATCTCCAGCCCTTCCGGGAACAGGAGTGCCTTCCTCTGGAAGGAGCGGAAAAAAACCCGGCTGAGAGCCCTGGTGCGGAAGGAAGCAAAACGGAGGTTGTGTTCTTCCAGTATCTCCAGGTACAGCTGGCGGCTGCGGTCATCGGGGAATTGCATCTTGGCGGCCGGGGTGGGCAGGGTGAGGTTTTTCAGGTAGTCGAAGACCGGCTGCGGCAGCGTTTTCCAGAACAGGAAGGTGCCGGATTCGGCCTGGAATTCCCTGAGGTCCGGGAGGAGCTGACGCAGCAGGCGGCGCAGCAGTTCGTTCCAGAGGTAAGAGCCGAAAGCGGCATAGGCCATGGCGATTTCTTCCCGCGGAATCTTTTCCAGGGCGGCCAGGAAATCGTCGGGTCTGAGCAGCAGGGTGCGGAAAATGCGCTTTTCGGTCAGACCCCGGGCCAGCTCCAGGCATTTTTCCCAGTCTCGCCAGTTTTCCAGGATCCGGGCTACCCGTTCCCGGTTTTCTTTGTTGTTAGTGGCCTGGCTTTGCGTCTGCAGGAAAATCTGCAGGGCGCCGTTGTAATGGCCCCGCAACACCCGGTCAGCAAAGAATCCAAGCCGGGGGTCGGTTCCGCGGAAGCGCTGGTCGTCAAAAAAGTTGGGAAAGCCAAATTGCCTGGCTTCTTCCAGGTTGTGCAGCACCGGCTCCACCGCCTGGAGACAGCGGATGGTGATGCGGAATTTATTGCCCCGGAGCAGGGCCGGGCTCATGGGTTTTCTCATGAAACCTATAGCCTGGAGGGAAAAGTTTTTCTCCTCCAGGCTGAAATCCTTCTGGTGACGGATGGTGATGTGCTGGGTAGTCAGGCCATGCTTGTCTTTCTTGCCGCCATAGGCTATAGCCTTGGGAGAAATGGACAGGGTCTTGGCCAGGAAACGCATCAGGTCGGGGGTGGTCCAGTTTTTCTTGGTCAGCCGGTAAACGCGGAATTCCCCGCTCTCGGACAGAGGCAGCTGGGCTATCTCCTCCACTATGAAATCTTCGGGCCTGGCTTTAATCATCAGTCAGAATAATTTTAAATGAAAAAATTGGTAAAAGCTATTGGTTTACTTGGCTTAATTTAAAAGGTAAAATGTTAAAAAATTATAATTAACGAAAGGAGGCTATGATGAAAGGCGACCCGAAACTTATCAAAACCCTGAATTCTTTGCTGGCTGACGAACTGACAGCCATCAATCAATACATGGTTCATTCGGAGATGTGCGACAGCTGGGGTTATGAAAAGCTGCACAAGACCATCGAAAAACGGGCCATCCAGGAAATGAGACATGCCGAGAGCCTTATCGGCCGCATCCTGTTTCTGGAAGGCCTGCCCATCGTGTCCGAACTGAAAAAGATCTTCATCGGCGCTGAAATTCCCAAGATGCTGGAGTTTGACCGCAAGGCCGAGTTAGATGCCATCAAAGCCTACAATGCGGCCATCAAGCTGGCCGGCGAAGTTGGCGATTTCGCCACCCGGGAAATCCTGGAAAAAATCCTTCAGGACGAAGACCAGCACATCGATGAGATTGAAGAGTTGATGGACCAGGTCAAACATATGACCCTGCCCATCTTCCTGACCACTCAGACTAAAGAGTAACCTGGGGTAGGGCCTGGAGCTGGAGCCGGCCGGACACAGGGGCTGGGGTTTTGTCCGGAATTTTCGCCCCCTTCAAAGAGGCTTAGCTTTTTCAAAATTTCAGATTACTCTGTTTTTTGAATATTAATGAAGAGTAGGCTGACTATTTAAACGCCCGGGAAATCTTCAGCCCCGACGGTAGCCGGTTTCAACTGTTGCCTGGCCAACCCACCACCACGGGGGCTATGGCTGCACCGGTTATGAGCTTAAGAAATTTCATACTCTAATCTAAGCCGGGCCAGAAAGTTACAGGATGGAAAATCCCCTTGAAATCAACCTTCAAGTCAGAGGTTGAGGTAGGCGATGACTTCCAGGTGCCCGGTATGGGGGAAGAAGTCAACCGGCGTCAGGCGGCTTATTTTGTAACCGCTGTCGGTCAGGACCTTAAGGTCCCGGGCCAGGGTGGCCGGGTTGCAGGAAACGTAAATCAGTCCGGGGATTTTCAGCCCGACAATCTGTTTAAGGCTCCGGGGACTGAGCCCGGCTCGGGGCGGGTCAATCACCAGCAGGTCAAAGGTGCCGAGGGAGATCTCAGGCAGAGCAGCCTCCACCGAACTTTCCAGGAACCGGACATTGCCTATCTTGTTTATGGCCAGGTTTTCGTTGGCCGTCCTGATGTTGGCCGGGTCCCAATCCACCCCGACCACTTCGCTGGCGGCCTTCGACAGGCAGATTTCTATGGCTCCCGAACCGCAATACAGACCAAGAGCTGACTGGGTGTGCAGTCGCCGGGCTTCGGACTGAATCCGGTCATAGACCAGTTCCGCCGCCAGGGGGTTGGTCTGGAAGAAAGAGCCCGGGTAAATCTTGAAGCGATAACCGAGCAGCTGTTCCTCGATGGCCTCCTGTCCATAAAGCAAATGAGTTTTCTCGAGGGCTACAACGTCGGCGATGCGGTCGTTCTCCACCCACCACAAACTGGTCAGGTCGGGGACGGCTCTGAGGATTTCATCCCGGAATTCAGCCAGCGGCAGCTCGCCCCGGGAAGTAGTAACCAGGAGCAGCATCAGCTGGCCCGTTCTCTTGCCCTCTCTTATAACCAGGTGGCGGTAGAAACCGGTCTTTGCTTCCAGGTCAAATACTGGCAGCCCGGAGTCCTGAGCCAGCCTGGAGACCAGCGGGAAAAGTTTAGCCGTCAGCGGAGTGCTGAGGTGACAGATTTCCAGCGGAATAACCTTCTGGTGGTGGCGGCGCTGTTTGGGCCGGGTTCTCTCTCTCAGGCCCAGGAAGACCTGGCCGCCCGACTGGCCGAAGGAAAATTCCATTTTATTGCGGTAAAAATACTGGGCAGGAGAAGGCGATGGTGGGTCGATTTCCAGGTAGCGGTAGCCGGAAGGAAAATATGGCTGCAAAACCTCCAGCAAGTAGGTCTGCTTCTGGCGCAGTTGTTCGGCATAGCTCAGGTCCTGGAAAGCACAGCCGCCGCACTGCCCGAAGTGGGGGCAGGCGGCCGGCTGCCTGGATGGCCCCGGCTGGACTACGGCCAGCAATTTAGCTCTAACTGTCGGTTTACCTGAAGGCAGGTAAGAAATTTCCACCAGGTCTCCGGGGTAGGCTCCGGGGACTTCAAAGGACCGGTCCTGGCTGTGGGCCAGTCCCAGACCCTCGGGCAGGCGGAAACCTGAGATTTCCAGCCGGGTGGTCTGTTCCTGGAACTGGTTAATCAGCCGGCGCAGCAGGCGGAGCGGCAGTCCGACCACGTTCTGGTAATCACCCTCCAGTTTCTCCACGAAGGTGGGCCTGACTTCCTGGATGGCGTAGGCCCCGGCTTTGTCCCGGTAGGTATTGCGCTCGAGATAAGATTCAATATCTTCTGGCTGAAGCGGCCTGAAAGTCACCCGGCTGGATTGGAAACCACTCAGCTGGCGTTCCGATTCCTGGTGGTAAAGCACCACGGCCGTGACGACTTCGTGGGTCCGGCCGGATAGCGACTGCAGCATCCGTCTGGCGTCTTCCCGGTCTCGCGGTTTGCCGAGAACCTGTCCATCGATAATTACCACGGTATCGGCGGCAATGACCAGGGCCTCAGGGTCAGTTTCGGCTACGGTCCTGGCTTTGGCTTCGGCAGCCCTGAGGGCAAAAGCCACCGGGTCCTTTTCCTGGATCTGATTTTCATCCAGGCCGCTGGGAATGACCGAAAAAGATTTGATGATCTTTTTGAGTAGTTTTGTTCTCCGGGGAGATTCGGAGGCCAGAATGACCTTCATTTCTTGTCCGAAGCACCGGGTTTCACCAGCGGCAGGCCCTGTCGACAGAGCGGGCAGGCCTCGGGCTCAAAAGCTTCCACCTTCAGGGGCAGCAGGCTCCGGACTGGCTGTCCTTCAATCAGCACCTGGCCGGCGCTGCGGTCAACCAGACAATAGATTCCGCTCACGCTGACCTGCATTGATTTCAGGCACTCCAGGACTTCCTGGACCGAGCCGCCGGTGGTCAGGATGTCTTCGACGATGATGGCCCGGGAACCATTCAGACCGGAGAAACCGGACCGGACAGTCATTTTTTCTTCGACCCGCTGGGTGAAGGCGAAGAATTTTTTTAGTTTCAGGGCGGTTAAAAACCCGATGGCAATCCCCCCGTAGGCCGGGGAGACCACGTAGTCAAATTCCGGGTTGTCTTTTTCTATATCAGCTACCAGCAGGTCAATTATTTTTTCCAGGACCACCGGTCTTTCGATCAGCTTGATTTTTTCAAAATACCATTCGGAATGCTTGCCGGAGGTCAGCTTGAAATGACCCTGGAGCAGGGCGTTGCTTTCCTTGAACAGGTTGAGAATCAATTCGGAACGATTGTCGGGCATAAACTCCTCCCTTGATATGGAAGATTTCAGATAGAAAGGAAGTATAGCCTAAGCCGGCGGCAAAAAAAAGACCCTTTATCCGGGCTGGCGGGCAGAGTATAATATTCTTAAATTCAGATTGTGCCTTGGATGACAGATGCTCAAGATTCTGATGATTTCGCCCGAAGACAAAGTCCTCCAGGACATCGCCCGCATCCTGCCGTCCGGCAGCAGCCGCCTGGTCCTGGCCGGGGTGGAAGAAGATTTTATCGCCAGGATTGGACAGGAAAAGCCACGGCTCATCCTGCTGGTCAGAAGGGGACGGCTGGCTGAAGCCTTTGCCCAGCTCCGGAAGATAAAGGAATTTGACCCGCTGCTGGAAGTGATAGTGCTGGGGCCGCCGGAGAATGAAACCAGGATAGCCGAAGTAATCAAGGCCGGGGCTCTGGATTACCTGAGTGAGCCGGTGGGAGCCAGGGCGCTGGCTGAGAGCCTCAAGAAGCTGGAAGAGAAAATCTCCGTCCGGCGGGAAACTTATCAGCTGGAAAGGGAACTGGCCAGCAAGTACCTGTTCGAGGGTATGGTCAGCCGTCACCCGGCCATGCTGGAAATTTTCGCCCTGATTGAGAGGCTGGCCCGGCACCAGATTACCGTCTTGATTGCGGGCGAGACCGGGACGGGCAAGGAGCTGGCGGCCAGGGCCCTTCACCAGCTCAGCCCCCGGCGGGATAAGCCACTGGTAGTCGTTGATTGTACCACCCTGCCGGAATCACTTTTTGAGTCAGAAGTGTTTGGCTATGAGCGCGGGGCCTTTACCGGAGCTGACCGGGCCAAGAGCGGTTTGTTAAAGGAAGCTGACGGCGGCACTATTTTCTTTGATGAAATCAGCGAAATCCCCCTTCCCAGCCAGGGCAAGTTGTTGCGGTTCCTGTCAGAAAGGACTTTTAAGCCGCTGGGAACTAACCGCCTGGTGAAAGTTAACGTCAGGGTCATCTGCGCCACCAACCGGAACCTGCGGGAACAGGTAAAAAAGGGCCTCTTCCGGGAAGACCTTTACCACCGGGTCAACGTGGCCGAAATCAACCTGCCACCGTTGAGAAAACGAAAAGAGGACATTCCGCTGCTCTGCCTTCATTTTATAGACCGTTATAACCAGCGCTTCGGCAAGGCAGTTCGGGGGCTATCTAACCGGGTGAAAAAGGTCCTGATGGAATATGATTGGCCCGGGAATGTCAGAGAACTGGAGAAGGTAATCGAGAGAGGGCTGATGCTGACCACCGAGAATTTTATCGACCTCCCGCACCTGCCCGAAAGAATGTTAAAGCTGGTGGAGCAGGAGCTGGTTGAGGACCGTCCCTATCCCTATCTTAACCTTACCCTGTCAGAGATGGAGAAAAAGCATCTGCTGGAAGTGCTGCGGGCGGCCGATTTTAATAAACAGAAGGCAGCCCGGATGCTGGGCATAACCCGTCCGGCTCTTTACCGTAAGCTACAAAAATACAAAGTGTCAATTTGATATCACCCGGGGTTGGTGAGCAAAGTTCCATTCCTTAAACTGATTTTATTCCCGCATTCCATTAATGTTGAACCGGAGCGAGCTCCGGTTTGAGCCACGCCCGCTGCGACCCGGTCTGAGATAAGTCCGGTCTGGTCCAGCTCCTGTGTAAAAAAAGCGGACAGCAGCCACCAGCATTAAATATCTCATTAAGTTTCAATAAGTTAATTAAAAAAGGCCGGAAATTGGTGTAACAAATACGGACAGTCGCCCGGACCAGCCGCTAAATTATCTTATTGATAATAAGCAAGATAAAAGAAACGGGGCTGGCACATAAATTGCTTGAATAATAGCCAGACAGAGCGATGACCAGGCGTAAGGTGAGAAAAAATGAAGCCGAGAAGAATTGGACAGGGGATTTTTAAGTCGTTTTTAATCCTTTGCTTATTATCAGGTTTACTTTCTCCACTCCAGGCCGATACTTCGGCCAGGAGTGCTTTTTCGGTCGAACTCAAGGAGTGGCTGGTTCTGGAAATAAGGTCGGGGTTAAATAACCTGTCGGATACCGGAAATTTTCAAGCTTCGGGGGAGACCGAGATCATCCCGGGCCGGCCGCTTGAGGTCAGGGTTTTGCTATCGGTCAGCGAAAGAAAGAGCGTTGCCCTTAAAGGAATTATATACAGGATAGGAACGGGGCAGGATGCGCTTTCAGTTCTGCACTGGCATGGAGCGGGTGATCTCCAGGGCGAAGGGATGATAATACCCGGCCAGGAAACTACTTTTGCCGTCTGGGAGAATGCAGGCTGGAAGAACGGCAGCCTGGTCTTTGAGGAAGAGGTAACAGAAAAATCGCCGGATTCTGTTTACAGAGCAGTTTTTACCATAAGCGCGATATAAAATTTAAAAAACAAAAGGAGTTTAATGACAAAAAAAGCAGAGCGCTGACATAAATTGGCACTAAAATCGGGCTGAGACCGCCCGGCAAACGAAACGAGAATATCTGTAAACTGTTTATTATAAATAGCTTAAAACTATCCCTCAACATTTTTCTTGACCTGGCATAACTCCTGCAATATAAAATTAGTGAAATCTCATTCTGCGGGAGGAATGAAAAGTGGAAAAGAAAGGTTTAAGGACTTTGGGACTCGCGACCGTCTTGCTGGTTTTAGCTGGGTTCAGCCCAGTTATGGCTCAGCAGACGACGGACGTTACTTTCCAGGTGACCCTGGCTGAGTGGTATGACCTTTATCTCGGAACGAATACTGTAACCTTCACCGATATTGCTCCCACTGTGGGGCAGACTCCGGGCACGGTTCAGATAGCGGCCAATGAAAACCCGGTGGCCGTCAGGGTTTTTGCCATCATGCTTCCGGCCTCTTCTTTAAGCCTGACAGTAACGGCCGCCGGCGATTTTCATTCCACTGTTCCAGCCAGCACCGTCAGCTGGACAGTTTCCGGCTCGGGTTACCAGGCCGGTTCTCTCCAGGCCGGGACGGCGGTGACTGTGGGTCAATGGACGGGTGGTGTTTTCCACTGGCATGAGGGGCAGCTCAATTTCAGCTTCCTGAGGGATTATGTCAATCAGGAACCGGGAACTTACTCTATCGTGGCCACTTACACTCTTTCCAAGATTTGACCACAGGTGGCAGGCAAGCCGGAGAGGGAGAGGACAGGATTCCTCTCCCTTTTTTTATGTTTGACCGCAAATTCTTCTTTTCGTAGAATTGATTTAAATTCAAACCCGGAGAACTGCAGCAGGAGGCCGAAAAATGACCGACCGCTCGGGGAAAGCGCTGGAACTTCTCTTGCTTTTAATATTTCTGGTTATTTTCTGCTCGCCGCTTGGGGCCCAGGTCTATTTCGGCGTCACGCCCATCAGGCTGGAGCTTAAAGTCAGTCCGGGCGGGCAGAAAACTGAAGTTATTTATGTCAGGAATAATTCTCCCCGTCCCATCCGTTTGAAAGTTTATACTGAGAACTGGTTCCTGGGAGAAGACGGCAGCCGCAATTTTATCGGCAGCCAGCCCACCAGCTTTTCCTGCCGGGACTGGCTCAGGGTCAATCCCTTTGATTTCAGGCTCCAGCCAGGGGAAATGAAGTCAGTCCGGTTTACCGTCTCCGTCCCCGGAGAAACTGAAGCCGGCGGTTACCATGCCGGAATTTCCTTCGAACAGGTGCCGGAAGCGCCGTCTGGAGCCCGGATGGGTCAGGTGGCTTTTGTTGGTAAAATTGTGGCTGCCGTCTACGTACAGGTGGGCAAAGTCCCGGTGGAAGGGTCGCTGGAAGACCTGGTTTTTGAATCTCCGGGGGAAGTCCAGCTGGTAAAAATCAAGCTTAATAATACCGGGCGGACCCATTTCCGGTTGAAGGGCGAAGTCCGGATTATGACGGCCCAAGGCCGAAAAGCGGCTTCCCTGGAAATTCCTGATGAACCGGTCCTTCCCGGAAGCTGGCGCTGGGTGACGATGCAGCTCAAGGAAAAATTGCCGCCTGGAAAGTACCGGGCCGAGGTCCGGCTGGATATAGGCCGGGAGGAACTCCTGGCCCTGGAAAAAGAAATCATCGTAAATTGAGGCGCCAGGGAAGATGAAAACGAATTTCAAGATTGGGCGGCTCGGCGAAAAAACCAGCCGCTGGCGGCTGCCCCTGCTGATGCTTTTGTGCTCGGGCCTGATGGCCGGGCAGCTCCTGGCCCAGAGCCTGGCCAGCCTGGGGGTGACAGTGCAGGTGGCCCGGCGCTTCAAGATTGAAGTCAGCACTCCACTCGTGTCATTCAGCCGGAGTTCATCTTCCGGTCAGCCCCAGACTATTCCGGCCAATGAAGGCAGCTTTGAACTGACCATCAAGACCAATAACGACCCCGGTTCCAGCACTAATGTCTGGCTCCAGGCTTCCTCCGACCTTCTGGATAACTCCACCGGCTACACCATTCCGGTGGAAAGAATCAGCTGGACAGCCCAGGGTAACGGTTTTTACCCGGGGCACCTGGTAAAAGCTGCTCCGGTTCTGGTGGCCAGGTTCAACGGGCCCGGAAGTTTTACGGGCCTGTTATATTTCTTTTTTGCCGAGGACCCCAGTCTGGCTCCCGGGTCCTACCAGACGACGGTTACCATTCTGGTGGAGGGCGTATAAGGAAGGATGAGAATAAGGACCTGGTGCCGCAGTCAAAAAATGATTAGATTATTCTGGCTTTGGTCGTCTATCCTGATCACCTCCAGTCTTATGCTGACGGCCGGGGGAACCCCGCAACACTGGAGCATAACCATCAGCGTTTACCCCACAGCCATCACCTTTCCGCCGGCTGACCCGGACCTGGAACCGGTGGTGGCGGCTAACTCTTCAGTCCGGGTGCAGATAACAACTTCCCCGCCCAACCGCCGCTGGGAATTGTTGATAAGAGCCGAGGGCAATCTGGTGAGCGCCGGTGGCCAGGTCATCTCGATAAGTAATATTTCCTGGACAGCCGCACCCCAGCCTCCGTTCAGGGACGGAGTGCTGGCGGCCGGGCAGAACCTGGTGCTGGCTACCGGCGGTCGCGGCAAGCTGACCGGCGAGGTGTTTTTTTCTTTTCAAAACTCCTGGAGCTACGTGGCCGGAGAATACACGCAGATAATCACTTTTACCGCTTCACTGCTTTAGCTGACAGGCGGAAGATGGGCAACAGAAAGCAGCTGCGGACGAAGGGCAGAAAGGCCCGTCGCTCTATTTTTTTCTTGAAATCCAGGCTCCCCAGGCTGGCTTGGCTGCTCGGGCTTTCCGTTTTTTTAGTTTTTCCGGACCTGTCAGCCCAGCAGGGCTATCTGAACCTGGCCTACTGGAACCGCAGCCGGGTTTACTCTCAGACCGGAGCGTATTTTGGCAATGAATACGAAAACATCATGCACCTTGACCTCTGGCAGAAGACGATAAATTATGGAATTTTTAGCGGCTGGTTTGATGGCCGGCTGTCCTCAACTGGTTTGGAGGCGGCTCACTGGTACCTTAACTGGCAGGGTTTTCGGGCGGGCCGGTTGTCCTTTAAGCTGCGGTTGGGGGACCATAATCTGCAGCTGACCACCCTGGGTTACCGCTTTACCAACTATTACCCGGCCTATAATTACCTGAGGGGAGTGAGCGCCGGGTTTGAGCACCAGAAATTCGGGCTGGAGGTTTTCAGCGGCCAGGTGGCCAGGCTGAGCGGCCTGCTCGGCAATTTTTATTCTCTGACCGGACAGACCGCAACCGGTTTTCTGGCCCGTTGGGAGCCCGACCCGAAGTATTATCTCGGTTTTGGCCTGATTCATACCGAGAACGAAAAAAGCTGGAGCGGCGACCTGCTCACCAGGACCAACGATATCCTGCTCGTAGAATCTGAACTCAGGTTCAATGAACGGGCCAAGTTCGTGATGGATACCCGCTCCAGCCTGTCGGCGGGCGAAAACGACCCGGTCAAAGCTCCCGGAACTTCTATCAGGTTCGGCCCGCTTCTCCAGGGAAACCGCTGGTCCCTGGAGGTCAACTACCGCCGGGTGGATGCCGATTTCCGCAGCCTGAGCAGCGAATTTGCCTACGACCGGGACCAGGAAGGTCTGTTTGCCTCCTGGCGCTACCAGACCCGCCGGCGGGTTTTCCTTTTTGGCGCTTTCGATTTTTATCACGACAATGTTGACCGGCGCTCGGGCCTGAACACCACCGATTTCTGGCGGGTGAATTCCGGGTTTTCCCTCATCAGCCCGCCCTGGCCCGACCTGACACTAAGGCTGGATTTCAGCGCGGCCGAGTCACGGCTGCCGGGTGATGATTACCGGAATTTTATAAGTCCTGGAATTTACCTGCAGCTGGCCAAAAATCTCGGCCGGTTCTATCCCTATCTCCGGGCCAGGTACCAGCACTATGACGACCGGGTCAATGACCAGCGCGACTTTAATTACCCCTCTTATTATCTGGGCCTGAGATATAATTATTCCAAAAGTGCCTACCTGATGATAGAGGCTGAAGATAGCCGCTATTATGATTATCTTGAGAATAAACTCTCGGCCCTGAACCGTCTGCGTCTGGCCAGCTACGCACCGTTTTTCTTCGGCACCGATTTCTACGGCGAGCTTGCCTATCTGGACCTCAAATCTTGGTACTCTGTTACTCAGGTCTCAAGGAGAATAGAACTTTATCTGGGCCTGGGGCGGGTCGTGCCCCTTGGCTTCAGGCTCAGACTGGATTTCCGGGCCAGCTGGCCTGTCCATTCAGAGCAACCGGCCAATTACTGGCTGACTCTCAGGCTGGACCGCCGCTTTGACTGGGGACAGACCCCGGCCTACCAGGGAAGAACCACGGGGCCGGGGCTCTACGGGACCGGAAAAATAGAAGGCCTGGTTTTCTCCGACCAGAACCTCAACGGAATTTTTGACCCGGAGGACAGGGCTTTTCCCGGTGTCACCTTCTATCTTGAAGACGGCAGCAGCACCAGCTCGGACCACAGCGGCCGGTTTCTTTTTGGCCGGGTACCCGAGGGCCTGCATTCAGTCAACCTGGAAATCAGCCGGGTTTCGGCCGATTATTACCTGGCTGGGCCCGAACACCGAACGGTAGTGGTGGAAAGAAGAAAAGCCACCAGACTGGAATACCTGCTGGTCGAAGGAGCCACGGCCGCAGGCGTCATCTTCCAGGACCTGAACAAGAATGGCGTCCTGGATGAAGAAGACCAGCCCCTGCGCGATGTCCTGGTCATTCTTCAGGCCATAGAGAATGAGAAATTGCCGGAGGCTCTGAAGCCGCTGCGGACTGAAGAGCTAACCTGCTACAGCGACGGGAAAGGAAAATTTATGTTTGAAAATATTGTGCCCGGGGCTTATCAGTTGCTGGTGGATGAGGAGACTCTGCCCAAAGGCGTTAAGCTGCAAACTGCCCTGCCGCTGAGAATAGATTTGAAGCCGGGCCAGGCAGTCAGGAATTTAAGCATCATCTGTCTACCGCGGCCGGTGATTTATACCGGGCGAACCCGGTATCCAGGGACCTGATAACCTGAATTTTTGCTTTCCTGTTCTGATATCATTTCGGCCATCTTCAGACGGGTCGTCTCACCGGCGTGTTGCCTTCCGGCGCTTTCTGCCGGCCAGGCGAAGCTAATGGAACAAAAGGTTTGCAGCCGGCCGGGGAGTTTTTTATAATCTCGGTGTTTGAATTCTTTATTTTCGGGAGAAATCATGAGCGAGCGCAAAGTATCAGGTGGCTATACCGGTAAATGGGCCCTGGTTGATTTGAGCACCGGGCGGGTGGAAGTGAGAGAAGCTCCATCCCATGTCTATCGTCTGTATCTCGGCGGGCGTGGCCTCCAGGCTTACCTGATTTATCAACACCTCAAGGCCAGGGGCTGGCTTAAGGATCCGCTGTCGCCGGCTAATCGTCTGGTCATCGGTAACGCTGCCCTGAACGACACAGCCATCCCTACGGCCGGTCGGGGCTCCTGCTCTTTTATCAGTCCTTTTACCTATTCGCCGGCCGAGAAACCCTGGTTAGGACACCGCCCGCCTGTCTTCGGCCTGCTGACCCATTCCAGCTGCGGCGGGCTTTTCCCCAACATGCTGAAAAGGGCTGGGTTTGACCAGCTGATAATAGACGGCAAAGCCGAAAAGCCAGTCAGAATTCTGGTCTCAGAAGGCCGGGTTCAGATAGTTGAGGCCGAGGCCGAGCTGTTTGAGGAAGTCAACGGCCGCCGGACTCTGCGCCGGGTTTCTGAGACCACCGACTTTCTCAGCCGGAAATACCCGGGCTCATCCACGGTCTGCGCTGGGCCGGCCGGCTGGAACCAGGTGGCTTTTGCCTGTCTGACCAACGATTACCATCGCAATTTCGGCCGGGGCGGGGCCGGGGCCATCTTCGGCTCCAAGAACCTGGTGGCCATAACCGCTTATGGCCGGGAACTGCCGGTTATTTATGACCGTGATAAGTTCCTGGAGAAAGCCAGGGTCATTGACGACTCGGTCAGCAGCCATGTTCATGACTCCAGCTGGACCGCCTCTTTCCGGCCCGAGACCGGCACCACCTGGTGGCTCGACCGGGCCTTCAACGGCGGCTACCTCGGACAGAAAGGTGGCTATCTGCCCTGGCATAATTTTGACGAAGGTCATTTTGACCAGGAACTTTACCGCCGGGTTTCAACCGGAGCATTTCTGGAAATCGCGGGCAAGCATAAGGTCTGCAATCGCTGCCGTCACATCCTCTGCACCCGGAGCGCTGCCGTCAGCCACGGGCCCTACGCCCACCAGGGAGTGCGGCCTGAGTTTGAAACCATCGCCCTCTGGATAAACTGCTGCCTGACCGACCGCGACGGCATTTTCTACCTCAACCATCTCTGCAATGAATTCGGAGTGGACACCATGACTTTCGGCAGCGTCATGGCCGGGGTGATGGAGCTCCGAGAAAAAGGCTGGCTGCCCTTCGCCGGGGGACCGGAGTTCGGACAGACGGCCAGCATGATCAACAGCCTGAAAGAAATTACTTACGGGAGCAGCCCGCTGGGTCAGCTGCTGGGACGGCCAACCGACCTGGTCATAGATGAGCTGGTAAAATCGGTCTCGAGCGCCAGCCCGGAAGAAATCGTGCGCTGCCTGACCACAGCCTACGCCGGGCTGGGTTATGCCGGGATTGAGCCCAAGGTTTTCCCGGGGATGTTTACAGCTTACGGCACTTCCAACCGCGGCCGCGGCGACCACACCTACGCCTGGACCATTCAGGCCGAAGAAGGCGGGCTGACCGGAGCCGAGAACCTGGCGGCCTACGTCGTCGGCAGCCAGACGGGCAAAGCCCTGACTGATTCCCTCGGGCTGTGCGACTTTTTTACCGAGGATTTTACCACGCCCGATTTCCTGGAAATGTACCGGGCCCTGACCGGGCTGGAATACACGGCTGAGAGCCTTAAGGAATGCGGCCGCCGTATTTACGCTCTGGAAAGATATGTTAATAACCAACAGGGTCGCCGGCGGGATTACGATGCCTTTATTCCACCCAAGTTTACCGAACCCCTGACCGCCGGTCCTCACGCCGGAAGGGCTATAGACCCCGGTTATTACAACCAGATTCTTGATGCTTATTACCAGCAGCAGAAATGGACAGCCGAAGGCCTGGTCCCGGTTAAGCTCCTTAAAGACTACGAGATTGACTGACCGGCAGCCTGGCTTACCCGATAACCGGTCGAAGTCAAAGCTGGCCAGTTAGAGCCATCAGTTTTTTTTATCGCCGTTTTACTAAATCGGGCTTCTGCCCACAGGTAACCTGTGAAGTTGACCGGTGATCCAGCTGGCCAATCATTCCCGATGTTCGTGGTTGAAGTTCAGCTGGCCGAAAATTAAGAATAAAACCAGCGCCCGACGACTTGAAACCCTACTAAAATAGTAGGAATTAAACGGGTGCGGTGGCCCAGGCTTGTTTTCAAGCAAGGCTTTAGCTTGAAGATATCGTGGTCTACGGCCTTAATTTTTACGGGAAGTAAAAGTTATCTTTTATTCCAGCTCCCGGCCCCTGGTCTCCGGGATCAGGCTCCAGGAAAGAGCGGCCAGGACAAAAGCGGCCGACACCAGCCAGAAAGCTACCTGAAAGCCTGATTGCTGGGCCATGGAACCTATGGCCAGCGGGGCCACGGCCGAGACGATGCGTCCGCTGTTATAGGTGATGCCCTGGAGAGTGGCCCGGATGCGGGTGGGGTAGAGCTCGGCCGTCAGAGCCCCGAAGCCTGAGAAATAGCCGGTCCCAAAAAAGGCTACCACCGGCCCCAGGAAAAAGAGCAGCAGAGGAGCCCGGGCGATAGAATAAAGAAAGACCAGGAGGCTGGCCGAAGCCAGGTAGATAACATAGCTCTTTTTCCGGCCCACAGAGTCGCTGATATAACCGAAAGTCAGGTATCCCAGCCACATGCCCAGCTGCATGAAGATGACCAGAGAGGACATGTGCCGGGTGGTCAGGCCGACTCCGCCCTGAGCCTGGCTCAACGACAGGTAGCCCGGAATCCACAGGTTGAAGCCCCACCAGGCGAACATGGTCAGGGCGTTCATCAGGGTGACGGCCAGGGTCACCCGGAGCAGCTGCCCCGAAATCAGGGCTGGCTGTCGCTTGGAAGCCCTGTTGGGCAGGACTGGCTTTTCTTTACCCTCCCGGGATTGGGGGCGGGAATCTATGGACAGCGGGTTGGCCTTTCCCCCTGATATAGGTGGAGCGACAGCCGACCGGGATTTTTTCCAGAGTTGGGGCTCTTCCACCTTCGACCTTATCCAGAAAACCAGCAGGGCCGGCAGGATGCCCACGAAAAAGACGGCCCTCCAGCCCAGCCGGGGAAGGACGACGGCCGTCACCAGGGCCGCCAGGGCATAGCCCACAGCCCAGAAACTCTGCATGAACCCCAGGGCCTTGCCCCGGTGTTCGGAAGGAAAATATTCAGAAACCAGGGCCGCCCCCGAGGCCCATTCGCCGCCCATGCCCAGACCGAGAAGAACCCGGAAAAGTCCGAGCTGGAAAACGTTCTGGGATAGACCGCACATAAAGGTGAAAACAGAATATATAAGGATGCTGGCCCGCAGAGCCACCGTCCGGCCCAGCCGGTCAGCCACCACCCCGAAAATCATTCCGCCGAAGGCCGAGGCTAACAAAGTTAACGAGCCCAGCAGGCCGGCGGTGGGCTTGGACATAGACAGGTCGCGCATCAGGTGGGCCAGGACCAGGGCATAGAGCATAACGTCGAAGGAATCAAGCATCCAGCCGAAGCAGGAAGCCAGCAAGGCCCGGCGGGCCGGGACAGGGGTTTTTCTAAACCAGCCGAAAAGGTATTCGACCAGCTGGCTGGAGGCGGCCAATTTATTTCTCCTGTATTCAGTCCTGTTTACTGGCGGCGGCTTCTTCCGCTTTTGTGATGAAGGCCAGGATTTCGGGGGCAAGCAGCGAATGTTCGCGTGGTACCGCCCCCTGTTGATAGGCCTGGCCGATTCTGGACAGCAATCTCTCATGCCCGGCGAATCCATCCCGGAGAAGTTGCCGCCAGCGCTCAGCCAGCTTCCTGGCTTCAGGGCTTTCCGGCGGTAGCTTCAGGTTTGACTTAACTTCTGCTATCAACTCAGCCCATTTTTTCTGGTAAGCGGCCAGCTGCTCTGGAGTAAAGTTCTGGCCGATGGCCTTAAATTCAGCTAGTTCTTCGGGGCTGTAAAAATTGTCCGGCCAGGAACGCGGCTCTTGACCTGACATCGGCCTTCCTTTCAGTGGTAAAATTAAGATTTTCTTATTATAATTATTGCTTAAATTAATACAACCCAAGGAGAATTTGATGAAAAAGACCACAGTCCTGAGAAAAGCCATCATGGAACGCCGGGCGGTAGTGGTTCCCGGTTGTCATGATGCCCTGAGTGCCAGAGTAATCGAGATTTGCGGCTTCGAAGCCATCCAGGTCTCCGGGTTTGGCCTGGCCGGTTCTCTTCTGGCCAAGCCTGATGTCGGGCTGGTCCAGATGAAGGATGTCCTGGATTTAACCTGGAATATCGTCCAGGCCGTAAGCATCCCGGTCATGGCCGATGTTGATACCGGCGGCGGAAATGCCATCAACGCCGCCTGGATTACCGAAAGGGTGATCACCATGGGGGCGGCCGGGATGAACATTGAAGACCAGGTTTTCCCCAAGCGCTGCGGCCATATGGCCGGCAAGGAAGTCATCCCGGCTGAAGAGATGGTTGGCAAAATCAAAGCCTGTGCCAAAGTCCGCGACCGGCTGGACCCAGATTTCATCATCAATGCCAGGACCGACGTCTTTGCCGTGGCCGGGCTGGACGAAGCCATCCGGCGCTGCAACCTGTATTTAGAAGCCGGCGCCGACCTGGCTTTCATTGATGGAATAAAAAGCCGGGCCGACGTTGAAAGAGCGGTGAAAGAAATCAAAGGGCCGCTTTCGGTCAACCTGATGGATGCCATTACTGGAGTTAAGACCGAGCTGATACCCATTCCGGAGCTGGCCAGGATGGGTGTGGGACGGGTGTCAATTCCCGTGGCCTCAATTATGGTGATGCACAGGGCCCTGACGGATTTCTTCACGGCTCTGAAGAACTCGCCCGACGGAATTCTCCCGGGACAGACCAGATGGATAACTCCTTTTGAAGAGTTCACCGCCTTTGTCGGGCTGAAGGAATACCGGAAGCTGGAAGAAGAATACCTGCCTAAAGAAAAGCTGGAGTGCAAGTATAAGTAGAAATTTCAGCTGAGCCGGCCGAAAACAGCCCGGAATTCGGGTTGGTGCGGCCGGAGAGGGGTGTCCAGATAGAGCTTGAAATTAAGCAGTATGTATGAAAACCCGGCCCCGGCCGGGAAGGAGGTTGAGCCATGGGCATGACAATGGTGGAAAAAATACTGGCCCGGGCCACCGGCCAGAAAAAAGTTGCGGCCGGCCAGGTAGTGGAACCAAAGGTCAGCCTGGCCATGTCGCATGAGAATGCGGCTCTGGTCATCAATCAATTTCTGGAAGTTTATAAAGATACGGGTTTGAAGCCTAAGGTCTGGGACCCGGACAAAATCGCCATCATCCTTGACCACCGGGTGCCGGCCGAAAGCTCCAAGACGGCCACCAACCAGAAAAAAATAAGAGAGTTTGTAACCGCCCAGAAGATTAAAAAATTTCATGACATTCGCGGGGATGAAGGCGGCATCTGTCACCAGATCCTGCCCGAGAGCGGCTACGTGCTCCCGGGAACGGTGGTGGTTGGCACCGACAGCCACACCACTTCTCACGGAGCCCTGGGGGCTTTCAGCTTTGGCATTGGAGCCACAGAAATGGCTTCGGTCTGGACGCTGGGCCGGGTGCTCAACGTGGAGGTGCCTCCAACCATCAAGGTCGTGGCCACCGGACGCTTTGGCCGGTATGTTCTGCCCAAGGATTTTATCCTTTACCTGATTGGAAAAATCTCGGCCGAAGGGGCCAACTTTAAGGTGCTGGAATTTCACGGCCCGGCTGTGGAAAAAATGTCTACTTCCGGCCGGTTGACCATCTGCAACATGTCGGTTGAAGCCGGAGCCACTTCGGGTATCGTCCCCCCGGACGGAGAAACCCTGCGCTACTTGAAAGAAGAGGCCGGGGTCAAAGGGAGAGTTGAAGTCTTCGGTCCTGACCCGGATGCTGAATACGACCAGATAGTAGAAATAGATGTGTCGGAGCTGGAACCACAGGTGGCCTGCCCGCACACGGTGGACAACGTTAAACCAGTTGGCAGGGTGGGAAAGGTCAAAGTGGACCAGATTGTCATCGGCTCCTGCACCAACGGTCGCCTGGATGACCTGGCTGTGGCAGCTAAAATACTAAAGGGTAAAAAAATAGCCAGAGGAGTTAGGATGCTGGTTTTCCCGGCTTCTTTCCGCATCTACCAGCAGGCTTTGAAGCTTGGCTATCTGGCTGACCTGGTCAAAGCCGGAGCAGTAGTAATGAATCCGGGCTGCGGCTGTTGTCTGGGAGTGCACCAGGGGGCTCTGGGCGACGGGGAAGTAGCCCTGTCTACCACCAACCGCAATTTCAAAGGCCGGATGGGTAACCCCAGGGCTGAAGTTTATCTCTGCTCGCCGGCGGTGGCCGCGGCATCAGCCCTGACCGGTTATATCACCGACCCCAGGAAAGGAGGCAAATAACATGGCCAGAGTGGTTTTGAGACTGGGCGATGACATTTCCACCGATATCATTTATCCGGGCCGATTCATGGCCACAGTCCTGCCCACCGAGACCCCGCAGTATGCTTTTGCCGACTTTCCTGAATTCAACGCCCGGCTGAAGAAAGGCGAAATCCCAGCCGGAAGCATCGTGGTGGCTGGCAAGAATTTTGGCTGCGGTTCTTCCCGCGAGCAGGCCGCCTCGACCTTAAAAGGTCACGAGCTGGTAATCGTGGCTAAGAATTTCGCCCGGATTTTTCTCCAGAATGCTATTAATCTGGGCTTGAAAGTAGTTGTCTGCCCGGAAATTGAGGCCGAAGAAGGCGATGAACTGGAAATCCTGCCTGATAAAATTATTAACCGGACTTCCGGGAAGGAATTCCGGGTAGAGCCGCTGCCCAAAGCCAGGCAGGCCATCATCGATGCCGGCGGATTAATTCCGTATACCCGGCAGCGGCTGCTGGAAAAGGCTGCTTCCAGAAAGAAGGTCTGAAGCAGAATATTACTTAATTCATAAATTTTTAAGATTTTTGGGGCTGAAACAGTATAGGCTCAAAAGAGATATCACAGCCGAAATAATTGTGTTTCACAATCGACTATCTGCAATCAGTCGGGTTAATTGAAATAGAAATCTTGCGTTTGGTTCTTGCCCCTCAGAGTCAGTCCGGATGTTTTTATCTTGATAAACCGAACTGTATTTCCTGCCGGGAGACTGAATAAGTTGGGCTGCTCTTTTGATCTGCTTTTTTCCCTCCTCTGGCGAAACAGAGAAATAAATTACAAAAGGGTTGAGTGTTAACCGGAAAAGTGTTAAATCTTAAAAACTAGAAATATTGGAAAGGAAAGCTCTTGCTGAAGCTGGACCTGGTACAGACGGTGGCCCTGGCCGGCCTGGTGCTGTTCCTGGGCTACGGGCTCCGGCGCTGGATTAAACCACTTGACAGGTTCAACATCCCGGCTCCGGTCATAGGCGGACTGCTCATTTCTCTGGTCATGCTGGCCTTTCACCATTACCAGGTAACGCCGGTTCAATTTGACACCACCCTGCGCGACCCGCTGATGATTGCCTTCTTTACCACCATTGGTTTTGCCGCCAGCCTGTCGCTGCTCAAGGTGGGCGGCCCCCAGGTCTTGATTTTTTTCTTATTGGCCACAGGAATGGTTATTGCCCAGAATATCCTGGGGATAATTCTAGCCCTGCCTTTCGGCCTCAACCCGCTGCTCGGTGTAATCTGCGGCTCGGTTACCCAGACCGGCGGTCCGGCCACAGCCCTGGCTTTTGGACCGGTCTTTGAACAGGCCGGAGTCCCGGCGGCTACCACGGCCGCTGTGGCTGCGGCTATTTTCGGGATAATCTCCGGGGGCCTGCTGGGCGGCCCGGTTGGTACCTTCCTGATAGAGAAGAATAGGCTCAAGAAAGCCCGGGTCAGAGAAGTGGCCGCACCAGAGATGGAAGCGGAAGAAGTGGTGGAAGAACTCTTGAGTAAGAAACCAGCCCGCGGAACTGTGGAAGAAGACCGGAGCTCTTTTGTCCTGCTGAAAAGTGTGGTCATCATCCTGGTGGCCATGTGGGTGGGCTCCTGGGTCAGTAAGTGGTTTGCCAGCCTGGGGATAACGCTTCCGGCCTACATCGGGGCCATGTTCGTGGCTGCCATCATCAGGAATTTTGATGATTTGACGGGCTGGCTGGAGCTTGACCAGAGAGTGATAGATGACCTGGGACATGTGGCTTTGAACCTTTTTCTGGTGATTGCCCTGATGACCCTGAAGCTCTGGGAGCTGGCCGGTCTTTTTCTGCCGATGCTGGTAATTCTCTTGGCCCAGGTAGTGCTGGTGGCCCTGGCTGCGACCGTGGTCTTCCGGCTCATGGGAAAAGATTACGAAGCTGCGGTCATGAGCGCCGGCTACTGCGGTTTTGCCCTGGGCACTACGGCCAACGCTATGGCTAATATGAAAGCTATCGTGGAGCGCTACGGCCGGGCCCCGCGGGCTTTTCTGGTGGTGCCGATGGTCGGAGCCTTTTTCATTGATTTCACCAACGCCCTGATTATCACCGTCTTTTTGAATTTATTCAAATAACCCGGCCCCGTGTCTGGTGGCTTGAAAAAATCTATCTGGGTCAGTTTACTTAAAGCCGGAGACTCAGGTCCGGGCTCGGCTTGTGGTTTGATTAAAGAAATCCTGTCAGCCAGCCAGGGCCTCGGCAAAAATCAGGGTTGATCAAACTCAGACTGCCAAGCGCAGATGACTTCAGCTCCGGATTGGAAATAACTGGCTTTTCAGCCGCAGACTTTTCACAGAAAAAGCCCGGTCCCAGCCCGACAGCTTAAAAATCGGGGTCAGTAATTTTCTTTTCCTGGAACTGGCCGTACTTGCTCAGGATTTTCCTGACTTCATCGGCCTTGCCCACGACTACCAGGACGAAATCCTTCTCGGGTAGTAGCCTGAGAGCAGCTTTCTTCAAATCCGCAGCCTGGACCGTGGTTATTTCGTTCAGGTACCGGTCGTAGTAATCAAAACCCAGGCCGTAAAACACAACCCGGAGGTAGGCCCCGGCTTTGCTGCCGTTGGTCTCCAGGGTCTGAGGAAATTGTCCCAGCAGGTAATTCCGGGCGCTTTCAGCTTCTTCCTGACTGAAGCCCTTTTCCCGGGCTTTTTTTAGCAGGTCGAATGTAATGTCCAGCATCTGGCCAATCTGGTCGTTCTTGGTATAGGAAGAAGCCATGAACAGGCCCCCGTCTTTCCAGGACTGAAAGCTGCTGCTGGCCCCGTAGGTCAGGCCCCTTTTGATGCGCAGCTCGTTGTTGAGCCAGGAAGTGAAGCGGCCTCCCCAGAGGGTGTTCATCAGGCTGGCCGCAGAAGAGATTTTATCGTTGACGGCAAAGCCGGGTGAACCCAGGGCGAAGTAGCTTTGAGTGGCATCGGGTTTATCCACCAGGATAAGTTTCCGTCCTCTGGGAACCGGAAGTGGCGGTATGGTCAGAGACGGGGGAGCAGTGTTCGGTTTAGGCCAGCGTCCGATGGTTTCTTTGAGAAGACCGAAAAGCCGGTCCCGGTCGATATCGCCCACCACAGCCATGATAGCCGTATCAGGGCGAAAGCGGCTGGCAAAGAATTTTTTGATTTCATCAAGCGACATCTTTTTCAGCGAAGATTCGGTCCCCGAGGACAGCTGCCCGAAAGGATGGCTGCCGAAATAGGCCTTCCTGAAATACTGGCGCAGAGCGGCCCCGGGGTTGTCTTTCAGAGACTTGAGGGCGTCGGTTTTTCTGGCCAGCTCCTTTTTATACTCATCTTCTTTAAAGGCCGGGGAGGTCAGGCAGTCGGCCGTAATCTGGAGCAGGCGGGGCAGGTGTTCCACCAGGGCTTCTCCGGAAACAGCAGCATATTCCTCGGCATCGCTGAGGCTCAACCGGGCCCCCATGAAATCCAGGGCTTCGGCGATCTCTTCGGCGCTCATGGTCCTGGTGCCCTTAAGCAGCAGGCTGGTGGTCAAGCTGGCCAGGCCGTCAAAGCCCTGGGGCTCAAAGGCCCGGCCGGCTCCCGGGATGAGCATCCTGAAACTCACCAAAGGTAGTTCCGGGTTCTTCAGGAAATAGACGGTCAGCCCGTTGTCCAGAACCAATTTTTCCGGCTTCGGCAATCTTTCCACAGCCATGGTAATCACCGGTAATAAAATGGTCAGGGCCAGGATTATGGTCAACAGCCTTTTCATTGGTTTCCTCCTTGCGGGATCAATTTGCCCACAGTTTTATTCAGTTCGTGGAAATATTTTCTGGCCACCCCGGGAATATCCTCACGTTTAACCTGGGCATAGCGGTCAATCAAGGTGAAGAGCTGTTCATAGCTGCCGAACAGCAGCTCAGCCGCACCCAGAAGGTTAGCCTTGCCCGAGTTGGTTTGCAGGCTGAAGTAGAAATCGCTGCGGATGAGGTTCAGGGCTTTCTGGTATTCCTGGTCGGTCAGGCCCTGCTCAATGACCTTGTGCAACTCCTCATCGATGATTTTTTCGATTTTATCCAGGTCCACTCCCGGTCGGGGCTTGACGAAAATGGTGAACAGGTAAGGGTCAATTTTTTCCTCGATGCCCCCGAAAACCGAAATGGCCAGCTGCTCGTCGCGCACCAGCCGCCGGTAAAGCCGGCTGCTTTCACCCCGCAGGAGCGGTTTTTCCAGAATCGACAGGGCGAAGAAGTCAGGGTCCTGGCATTTAGGGGCATGGTAAACGACCATGAAAGAAGGGGTCTGGGCCTCTTTCTTGATGACCACTTCCTTCCGGCCCATCTGGGGCGGCTCGGTTGTGGTTACCGGTGGTGGGGGAGTCTGAGACGGTATGGAGGAATAATATTTTTTAATGAGCTCAAGCGTTTTCTGACTGTCAAAATCTCCGACTACCACCAGGACAGCATTATTTGGGGCGTAATAGGTGCGGTAGTATTGAATGACCTCATCCCGGCGCCAGTTGAGGATGTCGCTCATCCAGCCGATGACATCCCAGTGATAGGGATGAGCCATAATTGCTGTGGCCCGGACATTTTCCTGAAGGATGGCTTCGTTATTATTTTCAACTCCCATCCTCCTTTCGGAAGCCACCACTCCCCGCTCGGACTCAAAAACCTCGGGGTCAAAAATCAAGCCCTGCATCCGGTCGGCTTCCATTTCCACCATTTTTTCCAGGGCGAGGGGCGGAAACCAGTCGGTGTAGGCGGTCATATCGTCGCTGGTGTAAGCGTTGTTAGCCCCGCCGTAAAATTCCATCAGGCGGTCAAATTCCCCCGGACCAAATTTCTGCGTGCCGTTAAACATCATGTGCTCTATGAAGTGGGAAACGCCGGTCAGTCCAGGACGTTCGTTGCGAGAGCCAACTTTGAAAAAGGTGTAGTAAGAAATGTTGGGTATCTTGTGGTCTTCGTAGAGAATGACTTTAAGCCCGTTGTCCAGTTTAAAAACCTTGATGTCTTCTTTCTTGAAAGCTCCTTCACTCATGGTCGTAACAACCAGCAAAAAAATGAGAATTGAAATAAAGCTCAGCCCGGTTTTTCTGGGCATGGAAACACCTCCCTTTATGGTCGTTAGATATCTGTTTATCGGAATAAGTTTTATTTGTGATTAATTCTTCGTTCACTCTGTCTATCATAATCAGGGTCTCGGTGGCAGTCAAGGACTCCGTCAGAGGAGCTTTCTCAGGGAAGAAGGGGGTAGGTTAAATATCCTGTGAAATAATTTAGAAAAATAGAGTGGCTCATAGCCAGCTTCCAGGGCGAGGGACTTTATAGGCTTGTCGGTGGAGACAATTTGCCAGAGAGCCTGGCAGCAAGTAATTTTAGCTCGAAAGGCTCTCAAGGATATTCCAGTTAAGTCTCGGAAATTCAGCGAAAGCCAGCCAGGGGAACAGCCTGTCATCTGAGCCAGGGATGAAAGACTGACTGACTTAGCTGGAGATTCGGCTATCTTGCGCTGAACCTGGATAATTTTATAAAGCGGGCTAAAAGTGGGGATAGAAAAAACTGATGAGCCAGCATAGTATCTCGAGCTCTTCAGAGCCGAGAGAACGCTTTTCTGGAAAGAAGAGGGATTATTATCATTAAAGACTATAAGATAGAAGCCGGGAAATTCCTTGGCCTTATCTTTTAATAAAATTGGTTTGATCATTACTGAGGGAATGTTTCGGTGCCGGGAAAGAAAGGTGAATTTCTTCAGGCATCTATCAATTCGGCATTCATAATCACAGTCAGTCAGTAGGAATTGAGCACTTTCAGCAGATGCGGGCGTTTCCTCATTTTGCAGGCAGCTTACTTTAACTATTGCCCTCAGAATATTTCTGATTAGGTCATAAAATTCCTTTTTTGTAGAGTGAAGAAGAACTTTCTCCATTTAGGAGCCCCCGAGATTTTAAGATATGATTTTTTGAAATAAAAATGCAGCAAGGCCTGGAGTTAAAGTTCAATGGCCAGGGCCATAGCGGCATATTAACCCCCTCAATTATTCCATTTGCTAACTATTTTTTAGAGCAAATTATGGACCATGTCAAGTTTGGCTCGCAATTTGGCCATCGTAAACGCTCCATTTTTAGCTCCTAATTAGCTGCCTGAGCCAGTTCTTGCTCTAACAGTAGTCCCAGCTTATCAGCTTTGATATATAGGCATTCTCATTAGCCCAGTCCTCAGTGTATTCGATAAGCTAAGCAGTGACCAGTCTAAGATACGACTAGATGGAAGGAAACACCCCAACCACTCTGCTCCTCCGTCTAATCTCCCGGTTGGTCCTCTCCAGAACATTCGTGGAGGAGAGACGGCGTTTGTCTATCTCCGGAAAGCTGTAGGACTGCAATTAGTCTTCCAGTCCTTCCTCCAGGCAGCGCCTGGCCTCAGGATACTTCACCTTATACTCCTTTATGAGAAGCACCGCCAGCCTCTCCGTACTTCTTCTCACCGTCTGAAGCCAGATCTGTTTCAGCTGCTCCGCTAGACGAGCTTTATCGCGATGAGGGACCTTAGCCAGGATGTTTCGCATAAAATGCACCTTGCACCTCTGCCAGCTCGCTCCCAACCACTCCTTCTTCACTGCCGCCTGAATACCTG